>Ga0326727_10002426_pt1 | contig 63696 bp, 24 predicted proteins | sample MB2enrmetagenome_FD_207643 | JGI IMG/M metagenome (GOLD analysis project Ga0326727, IMG submission 207643) | Lab enriched peat soil microbial communities from McLean, Ithaca, NY, United States - MB29MY | ecosystem: Environmental > Terrestrial > Soil > Wetlands > Peat | place: USA: New York...
TAGAAGTTGCGTTTTCGGCGAGAATCCTCTTCTAATGGAGCGACCAATGAAAGGGCCGCCTGCAGTCATCATCTCGCTGTGCTCGTGCCTTTGGACTTGCGCCGCCCCGGCCCAAGAGCCCGGCGGGCCGGGCTCCACTCTGCTGCTGACGAATATCGCGCAAGTCCGCGCGCTCTCGACTGAACAGGCCAAGCGAAAGGTCGCGAAACGATCCAACTCCCGGCAACGCTCTCGGCGGTTTTCGACATGATCGGCCGAGAACAGAAGCCCGGGGGAGCCACACTCGAAGTCACCGACGCGCCCGCGCTTGGTCTGTTCAATGTTGCCTCACAGAATCAGTTCGAGTACGAACCAGCCCCGGCCATGCCGCCACGAGCGGAAGGTCAGCCCTCGCCCGTGGTCCTGCAGGCCGTTTGGCCACCGGAGAAGTCCATCTGGCCCCGTGTCGAGGGACTCCACTCGCATTATTGGATCGGCTCCGATGGGCTGGGGCGCATGCCGATCTTCGTTTGTCACCCTGAACTGAATGCCCCACTCCACTATCCGTCCAACCAACAGAAAAACAGTATGAACGATCAAACTGGCATGAACCGTCGAACCTTCCTCACCCGAGCCGCCGCCTGCGCCGCGCTGGCCTCGACTTCCCCCTCGATCATCCCTGCCTCCGCCCTCGGCGCGGAGGGTCAGCCCGCTCCGAGCAATCGAGTCACGGTGGGCTGCATCGGCACTGGCGAGCGCGGTCGGGATGTGATGGACCACTTTTTGAACCAGCCCGAATGCCAGGTCGTGGCGCTGTGCGACGTGAAGCAGGATGCCTTGGCCAAGGCCAAAGCGATGGTGCAAAAGAAATATGCAGGCCAATCCTGCGCCACTTTCGCCGATTTTCGCCAACTCCTGGCCCGGCCGGACATTGACGCCGTGCTGATCGCCTCGACCGACAACTGGCACGTCCTGCACGCGCTCGCCGCCGTGCGCGCAGGGAAGGACCTTTACGTCGAGAAACCCCTCGGCCTTTCGCTGGCGGAGGATCAACTCTTGCGGGCGGAAGTGCTTAAGCGCAAACGGGTGTTTCAGTTTGGCACCCAGCAGCGCTCCGAACGCACTTTCCGCCTCGCCTGCGAATTGGCGCGCAACGGAAGCATCGGCAAGCTCAAACACATTAACATCTGGGCCCCGGGCAGCCGCTCGGGTGGCTCCACCAAGCAGGTCCCCCCGCCGCCCGGTGTGGACTACGATTTCTGGATCGGTCCCGCCCGCATGCGGCCACACACCGAGGACCTGACCACGAATGGAGTCTGGTGGTATGTGGCCGATTTTGCGCTCGGCTTCATCGCCGGCTGGGGCATCCACCCGATGGACATTGCCCTGTGGGGCGCGGGCGATCTCGCTCTCGACCAAGTGGAGGTTTCCGGCGCGGGCAGCTTTCCCAAGGAAGGCGTGTGCGACACCGCCACCGATTGGGACGTGGATTTCAGATTTGCCAACGGCCTGAAGATGAAATTCGTCAGTTCACCTGCCGAAAACTCGCCTTACCGGAAGGAATGGCAGCAGCGTTACCGCAAGATTGACCCGGGCCATGGCACCGCCTTTGAAGGCGCCGACGGCTGGGTCCACGTGGACCGCAGCCGGATCAATCTCCAACCCGAAGGCCTCATTGACTTCAACGAGAAGGATTTTAAGACCAAGCTGACCTACAGCGCAGACCATGTGAAGAGCTTCCTGGCCGCCGTCAAGACCCGCCAACCCACCGTTTCGCCCATCGAGTCCGCGGTTCTCTCCGACGCCTTCTGCCACGTGCCGAACACCGTCCTCCGGTTGGGCCGCAAGCTCGCCTATAACCCGAGGACCGAGAAGTTCGAGAACGACCCGGAAGCTAATCGCCGGCTGGCCTTGCGCTCACCGCGCTATCCGTGGAGGTGGGCGTAAGGGGCGCCTCACGCGCGCAGCGTTCAGCACATCGATCAAAAGACTGCGGGCTACTATGGCCAACGCCCCGCCATTAGGGAACCAGGCCTTTTCGGCAAGCCTGGAACAGCGAAGGAAGCAATGAACCGCAACCATGAAGCGATGCGTGAATGGAAAGAACTTTTCCCAGCGGCAGTTTTTGAAACAAACCGATCTCATCGGCTCGGCCTTGGCCTGGCCAAGGATAATGCAACAAATGACATCACACGGAGGAAGCGAAAATGCCGTCATGAACAAGGTCGCCACGCTGTGGCGTTGCGTGAAACCGGGCTTGTTTGGCAGAACGGGAATGGTTTTGGTGGCGTGCTTTATCAGCGCATCCGCGCTCAGGGCGAAAATGCCGGATCTGGACGACGAATTCGTCGGACCGTTCGCCAGTTGGGTGAACGTTCAGACCGAATGCGGCGCGGTGGGTGATGGCAAGACCGACGACACCGCAGCCATCCAAAAGGGGTTGGACATTATCAATCCGGCCAACGCCAAACGGAAAGTGCTCTATATCCCTGCCGGCGCCTACCGCATCACCAAAACGCTAAACGTCCCTCGCACCGAGCACGCGCAGACCATCGGCATGGGCATCATCGGCGAAGACCCGGCGACCACCAGCATCGTCTGGGATGGGTCTCAAGACGGCCGGATGTTCTACTACTGCCCCTGGTACGCGCGCATGATGCGGTTGACGCTGGATGGCCGCGGCAAGGCGAAAGACGCCATCTTTCACGGCTTTCCGTTCGCCACCGTCCTGGGTTACACCGACATGGTGTTCAAGGACGTGCAGTTCGGCATCGAAACCGGCGAGCGCGACGGTATCGCCGAATGCCTGGTGCTGCGCTGCAAATTCATCCGCTGCGCCAAGGCCGGCATCAACATCCAGAACTTCAACACGCTGGACTGGTGGGTTTGGTACAGCGTGTTCGAGGACTGCCACATCGGCGTCAGCAGCGAATACAACGGCGGCGGCGGGCACTTTCATGTCTATGAGAGCTTGTTCCAAAACTCGACGGAGGCGGACATCACGATCATGCATACGTCCTACTTCGGTTTTCGCGACAACACGTCGGTCAATTCCAAAGCGTTCTTCGTTGCCAAACGCGCCAACAATTGGACCGATAAGGAGAACTACGGCGGCGAAACCACCATTCAGGGCAATCACATCTATGACCCCATTGATGCCACGCCCATCCGCATCGCCAACGCCGGCAATATTCTGCTGATGGATAACATCATCCGCAGCCGTGCGGACGCACAGCACGGACCGGTGATCCACCAGGCCACGCCAACTGGCGATGCGGACATGGTGTCCATCGGCAATAGTTTCACCGTCGCCAATCCATTTGACGTGAAAGGCCGCCTCACCACCCAGGATGAGAAGATGGTCTCGCGCGGTGATATCAAGATCGAATTGCCGGCGCTGCCCGGCACATCGCCAAATTTCCACCGCCAGGTGTTCGACATTCCGCCTGGAGCCAACGCGGAGGCGATTCAGCAGGTGATTAACGCCGCGGCGAAGTTGAGCGGTAAACGACCGGTGGTGCATTTCCCGCCCGGCGAGTATGCGGTTGGCAAGACGCTCGAAATCCCCGCCGGGGCCGACATGTTGCTGGTGGGCGACAGCATCATGGGCGAGCATGGCAATAACCTCAACTGGACGGGGGTGGACCAGCAGCCCATGTTCCTGGTGCATGGACCCAGTCACGCCATCTTCCGAGAACTCTATGTCAACTGCGCCAGGAAGGCAGTGGGCGTGAGAGTGGATAACTGCGATCAGTCCGGTGGGCGAGTAAACCTCCAGGAGGTCTGGATGGATAATAGTCCGGACATGGCGGAGATGTATGTCGATGGACTGGACCAGACGGACGTGAGCTCGATGGGCTCGGGTTTCGGCAAAATCACCGCGATTGGCGGGCCCCTCGCCAAACAAGGGAAACGGAAAAGCCCCGAGGTAGTTTGTTACGGCATGGGGGCAGGCTGCCGTGACAGCTTTGAAATCCGGAATGGCGGCAGCATCCTGCAGCGGGATGCCTGGTATGAAGGTGGGTATCGCACCTGTGTCGGACTGTCCGGCGGCGAGGGGACTTTCACTTGGGACGGCGGCATGATCGCGGTCGGCACTTACCCGGGCGCCGGCAATGGATTGCCGGATCGCGATAGCGGCTTGCCCGCGATCGGCCTCGATAACTTTCAGGGTAAAGCCGCCTTCATCGGCCTTCAAGTCAGTTCGGTCGATCCCGCGCGTTCCTCTTTCATCAAAGTGAAGGGAGATCGCGCCGACATGAAAGCGCTGTTTCTGGGCTGCATCTTCAATCAGGACGTTTTCAGCAATGATGCGCCCAATGCGAAAGTGGCCGTATTCCATAGCCGCCAGCTAAAGAAAGACCTCGGCACCATCGCCGTGCCCGGCCAAGGCGTCTGCGATGCGGCCTTCCTCCGCGAGATGCTCGCGCAGACGCGCTCGGGGCGGCTCCAACTATTCCATCCGCTAAAGCCGGACGTCACGGATGTCCGCTTCGACCGTGTCTTCTTCCGCAACGGCCAGCGCTCTATTGAATTGCTGGCTGCAACCGCTGCCGACCTGCACCCACCAACAACCACCAAGAAACCGTAAATTCTGTTCTCATGAGAACAAACCCCCTTCTTCAGGCATGCATTGGATTGAGTCTGACGCTTTCCTTCGTCGCATGCGGGTCGCCTCCCGAAATCGCCAATGTCTATCCCGATTACCCCGGTCTCAGCCCGCAAATCATCACCGGCGAGAGCTTCGATCCCACCGAATCGGAACTCTGGGTCTGGGAGCCGCCCGTGCTGGACAGGAATGTCAAGGACGCGGTGAAGCATACTGGAAAATCAGCGCCGGAGTTGCCGGCGACCCCGCCCCAAGGCGCGCACCGAGTGGGGACGCTCGATATAGAGCCGCGGGTGATTACCGGTTCGATGGACGGGTCGGTGGCCTGGGTCAAAAACAAGGACGGTTTTTCGCGACCCTATCTATTCAATGTCGCCAAACCGCTCTGGATTAGCGAGGAGAAAGCCGAACCGGGAGCGCTGGTCTATATATTCGGATTCGGCCTTAGGCCCCAGTATCGGCGGGCCGATTTTGTTCTCAGGAGCGAGGCGACAACGCTCTTTCCACGCGTGATCACCGAGGCCCGCTCGTTGCGCACCCAGGACAAACGCCTGGTCTATTTCGAGGTCCCGGCGGATGCCGCGCCGGGAAAGTATGAGGTGTATTGTCACAATTCCTACGGCGGCGCCTGGGGCTGGCAAAAGGCGGGAAACCTTGAAATCGTTCCCAGGAGCACCGTGACCGACAAGGTCTTTAACGTTCGTGACCATGGAGCAAGAGGCGACGGCCTTCACAATGACTTCAAAACCATCAGCTACGCGGTTCAAGCGGCGGCAAAGGTCGGCGGCGTGGTCTTTTTTCCGCCGGGAACCTACGCGACAGACGAGACCCTGGTCGTTCCTCACGGAGTTAAACTGCGGGGCGCCAACCGGGACAGTTCGATCATTCAAGGGATTGGCGAGCCGGTTTTGGGTTCGCGTGTCGCGTGGTTCCATTCCTTGACGCCACCGACGGCAGTCGCGCGCCTCGGCTGCGACACTCGCCTGGAGATGCTGACGGTGCAAGGGGCCACCTGGAAGGGCGAAGGCGGTTATGGCCTGGTCGAAGCCATCGCCGACGAACGGACGTTCTCGATCGGCGGGGAGGTTCGCAATGTGCGGATTGCGGACTGCCGCCTGCGCGCTCTCGAGGAAGATGCCATTTCCCGCCGCCCCCTGTATCTGGCCGCGTTTCATGCCGGGCCCGGCTCACGCCATGTCAAATTGCTGAACAACGACATTTATGGTTCGGCCGGCTGGGGCATCGGCGGAGTCGGCCCGGCGGTTCGGACGGAAATCATCGAGAATTCGTTCCATGGTGGAGCGGTGAGTGATGTGGTCACCATCAACGGCTCGTTTACGGACAGCCTGATCGACGCAAATATCCTGACGGACACCCCGGGGCGGATAGTACTCGGCATGGGCTGGCACAACTATATTCGGTACAACGAAATTCATCAGGCCTTTCGCGGCACCTGGGAAAACGCCGAGGAACTCTACTTGGTCCACGGCGGCGCCGAGGCGGGCAAGACCGTGAGTTTTGCGACCGGCGGCTCCCCCGAGACACTGGTTGATACTCATCAAAACTGGAAACCGGGATCCCACCGCGACTCCGCGGTCCTGATCCTTTCGGGCCGGGGTTTCGGCCAATACCGGCGTGTGGTGGACAACTCCACCAATTGGCTCAAGGTAGACAAACCCTGGAAGGTGGCGCCCGACGCCACCAGCGAATACCTGGTCGCCCCACAGTTCGTCGAGAACGCCTTTTTCGCCAACCTCAACAACACGCCGGGCCGCATGTCCCTCTGGCTCGATTGTATCGCCAACCAGGTCGAGATGCACCGCGATGCCCACTCCAAGGGCTCTGACCTTTGGGGTGAAGACGCCAGCCAGGTGGACGAAAAAGGGGTTGGACACGGCTTGAGCAAGTTCTTCCCGGCCTGGTACAACTCCTGGGTCGATTGCTGGATGGACGGCACCGTGCTGCAAATGGGCACGCCTGGGGCGCACGAAAACAACGCCCATGTCGGCTATCCCAACTTCGGAAATTACATCGTCCGCAACAAGATTCGCGAGGCGCATGCGTATCGCACCGGCTTTGACGTGAATACGTATGCCGGTCCCGGCATCGCTGTGGGGGGTGGCTCCGGTCGCGCCGGTTCGTCGCACACCATCGTGGCTGAGAACTTCGTCGGCTCAACCTACACCGGGATCGGCGTGAGCGCCTCCGCCCGCAAAGCCTTCCTGCTGAACAATGAATTCGATCACGTTGACAATCCGATTGCCGATTACGGTGGTCAGACGGTGCGTCAGGGAAACAAACTGGTTGGCGAGAGCCGCCGGGACAGAACTTCTCCCGCCTTGGCCGACGGGCATTCGGAGCGCACCTTGCCCGCTTGGCAGCCCAAGACCTGGACACCCGATCCGGGCGAGCAATTGCCGCCCCTGTTTTTCGATGTTCTCTCCGTTAAGCAATTGGTCTCGCAGCCCGCGTATTGTTTTGGCCGGGATGTCGAGCGCGAGCAATGCCAGCACGAATGCCAGGACCACCTGAAGGCCATATTCCAGTTGATCAAAGCCTATGAAAAGGACCACGGCCAATTGCCCAAGGCGGCGTTTTATCCAGAAAAGACGGCGCTCGACGCTGACAGCCTGCCGGTGCTGCTTGGCCAGAAGCCGGGCGGGCCGTTCATCTGTCCCACGTGCAGCGAGGAATTGCGGGGCTTGGGCTTGAACTATGTTTGGAACCAGAAAGTCGGCGACCAGCGATTGTCCGAAATCAAAGACCCGGCGAACACGTGGCTGCTGATGGATTTTGTGGGCGCGCACGATTGGATGACCAGCAACGGGTATTGCGGTCATCGGCGGGGTGTCAATATTCTCTACGCGGACGGCGCCGTGAAATGGTCCCCTCCGTTTAGCACGGAAGTCGGCGGCAAGTCCAGCCATCGCTGGCTCGATTGGGCCAGGCAATAGCTCAAGCTGTGAGAAGAACCATTTGCATTTTCGCCGCATTGGGCCTCGTCTTCGGCAGGACGGCGAGGGCCGGGGACGGAGGCGCGGCACCAACCTCCCGCGCGATAACGTTGTCCGACTTGTGGGGGGACAGGGCGTTGACGGAGCGGTTGCCGCACAGCTTCCGGATTTATCAACGGTTTCCGGTGAGCAACGGGCTCACCGAGCAACTGCGCCTCTATCTGGTCCACCCTCGCGAATGGAAGGCAGCGGACCACCGCCCGGCGGTCGTCTTCATTCACGGCGGCGGTTGGGGCCAGGGAGACGCCGACCAGTGGTTTCCGCAGTGCCGCTATTTCGCCTTGCGCGGCATTGTCGGGGCCAGCGTGCAGTATCGTTTGACTACTGGAACCAACAACATCGATGCCTGCATGGCCGACTGCCAATCCGCCATCGCCTACCTGCGCCGCCACGCCGCGGAACTGGGAGTTGATCCCAAGCGCATCGCCGTGGTCGGCGAATCAGCCGGAGGACATCTGGCGGCGGCCTTGGGGACGGTGACAGTCGATGCGGGGCTGAGCGAGAGCGTGCCGGATGCGTTGGTCCTGCTGAATCCTATCACCGATCTGACCACCCGCTGGGGAGAGCGGTTGGGTAGCTCCGCGAAACAATTCTCCCCGCTGCACCATATTTCAAAGCGCACTCCCCCAACGCTGCTGATTCACGGTAAAGCCGACTCGGTTGTGGATATCCGCCATTCCCGGGCATTTCACCAGCGGATGCTCGAATTGGGAAACCAAAGCCGGCTTATCGAAGTCCCAGGGGCTGACCACGCCTTTGCCGTTTTCGGTTTTGGCCCCGCCTCGGGCAATATCCTCGCCCTGGTCGAGATCGACCGTTACCTGAGCGCTCTGGGCTATCTGTCGGGCGCCCCAATCCCTTTTAAGTGAATGAGATTCCTGCAACGAAAGTCCCCATCTGTCATGACTATGATCAGAATGCCAAACCCTCTGAAGTGTTTGTGTGCCTTGCTGCTTTTCGCCACACCGGGTGGGCTGTCGGTCCAGGCCGCTCCACCCGAAATCTCCAACGTCTTCCCCGACTTCCCGACGGAGTATCCGAACGCCAGTCCGCACCTCGTCACCGGTGAGGGCTTTGAGCCGGGCACAACCGAGGTGTGGGTCTGGAGCCCCGGCAACGAGGCTGCGGCGATCACTAACGCTCTGGCCGGCCTCGGCGAGGCCGAGCCGATCTTGCCCGAACAACCTCCGCAGGACGCGCGCCGGGTATCCACACTCGACGTGGAGCGGCAGGTGCTTGTCGCGCCTTTGGAAGGCGTGGTGGTCTGGGTAAAGACCGCGGCCGGCGTCTCGAAACCCTGCCTCTTCAACGTGCCCAAACCCTGCTGGCTGGGGCCGGAGCGAGCCGAACCGGGGGCCTCGGTTCATGTGTTCGGCTTTGGACTTCGCGCGCCGTGGCAAGCGCCTCGCCTGGCCCTCAAGGGAGCGGAGCGGCATTACCTCCTGGCGGCGAATCCGCCCAGCCGCGATTATCGCGCGGAGGATTCGACGCTGCTCTACTTCGACGTGCCCGCGAATGCGCTGCCTGGGAATTACGACGTGTTTGTCCACAACGGCAACGGCGGTGCGCTCGGCTGGCGCAAGGCGGGGTTGCTGGAAATCACCGCACCGGCGAAGATCCCGGAGAAGCTGTTCAACGTCCGCGACTACGGCGCAAAGGGAGACGACGAAGGGAATGATTACCTCGCCATCGCGGAGGCCATGGCCGCCGCCAAATCGGCCGCCAGCAACGCGAGTGTTCGCGCCGTGGTTTACTTCCCGCCAGGCAAATTCCGCACCGACACCGCCCTCGAGGCGCCTTCCGGGGTGACACTTCGCGGCGCCAGTCGCGACCTGAGCGTCGTTGAGGGTTTCGGCGTGTTGCCCCCCGACCGCCACACCACCGCGCTCGTTCATCCTGCGCCGCAGACGACCATCGAGTCGCTCACCTTCCAGGGGTTCACGGTCAAGGGACCAGGCGCCTACTGGATGGCCATGATCAACCCACCGCCGCCGAAGGGATACGATCCCCGGGCGGGAGCCGTCTCGGACTTCACCCTGCGGAACTGCCGATTGTTGGCCGGCGACTCGCAAAGTTCACAGTCCCACTTCGCCTATTTGCAGGCGCTGGCCGTCCCGCGCTTCCGCAACGTGCGCATCCTCGACAACGACATCGTCGGCGCGGTGAACCTCGGCGATTTTTTCCTGCCCAGCTACCGCCTCGAGTTCATCGGCAACACCATCGAAGGCGGCGGCAATGCCGACAATGTGTCGCTCAACGTGTCCCAATTGTTCGACAGCATCGTGGATGGCAACCAGCTCCGCCATGCGGCCACGCGGTTTCTCGTGAACGCGCGCCGGCACTGCGCGATCCGCTTCAACGAGGTTCACGACTACCAGCGCGCCATCTGGGCCAACGCCGAAGAAACGTATCTGGTGCATGGCGATGTGTTCAAAGGCGGGGGACGCGCTACGGCTGCCACCGCGACCACCCTGACGGATCGCGCGAAACAGTGGCGTCCCGGCCTTTGGGGTGAGGCCGAGGTGCTGATCGTCAGCGGACGCGGCTTCGGCCAGCATCGCACGGTGGCGGACAACACCGCCGACACGCTGACCCTGCGCCAGCCCTGGCGCGTCATTCCGGACGCCTCAAGCCAGTACGTGGTTGGCAACCGCTCGAGTCCTGATATGACCCAGCCGCGCACGAACCGAGTGGCCCTCTCCCATACGATCGTGGCCGACAATTCCATCAGCCACACCCCACGCGGCATCAGCGTGTCGGACACAGCGCGCAAGACCTTTGTGTTGCGTAACGAGTTCGAGGAAGTCAAGTCACCCATCCTCGATTGGGGTGTTAGCACGTTTCAGGAGGGAAATCGTATGCTCACCATTGACCAACGAGGCGACCACACCGAGCCTCTGGCGGATCGCAGGGGCGGAGACATCCGACAATAGGCAAAGCTGTCTGGCATGAACGTAATCCGAACTACTTTTTGCCGCCTGCTTGTCGTGGCGGCGATGTTGCCGTGTCCAGCGTTCGGCGCGACCGCGCCGCTGCCGCTGAACTGGTGGTCGAGGGGCGTGGGCGGCGGCGGCTACTTCTGCACGCCGAGCCTGAGCCCGCTTGACCCAAACACCCTCTACATTTCCACCGACATGGGGACAGTGTTTCACTCGGCGAACGGCGCAGCCTTCTGGGATAGTTACGCCTTCGGCAATCTCACGGGCGGCCCGCTGGCGAGGATGCAGTTCACATCGGATCCCGCGGTGCTCTACGTGTTGGACTGCCGCGTGGATTACGTCCAATACCTGGGCGGGGCGGTCTTCAAGAGCGTGGACGGAGGCGGCTCGTGGTTCCGGTTGACCAGCGATCCGTGCCTCAACAACGACGCCACTCGCAAGAAATTGCGAGCCGATCCTGCTCGCACTGACCGCCTAGTCCTGGGGCACGACCGCGGCCTGTGGTTCTCCGGAGATGGCGGCACGAATTGGACGGCCTTTTACAGCCCCGGCAGCGGCTGCTACCTCGTGGATACCTTCTTCGCTGGCCCCAACGTTTTCGCCGCGGGCAACTTCGGGCTCTTCGTATCCACCAACAACGGCGCCACCTTTGCATCTGGCGCCCTAACCGGCATCGGCGCTGGCGAGAAGATCGCCGCCTTCACGGGCGCTGCGCTCAACGGTAAGATCCGCCTCTACTGCCTCACGACCGATGGAGCTACGGTGGACGCCGCGGACGATAACAGCTATCCCGGTCTGGCTGAGATGATCTATAGCTCCCCGGCTATCTATAAGGGGCTCTACGCTTGCGACTGGGGTGCCGGGGGCTGGAGCAGGTGCACCAACGGCATCCGCTCCCTGGACGTCCTGGCTTTCGTCGCCACGGCCAACAACCGCCCGGACGTCGTGTATGCCGCGGGAGAGAGCCTCGACACTGCCTGGCCGGCCATCTACCGGTCCATCAACGGGGGCACCAACTGGGCCACGGTTTTCAACGGGACCCAGAACCAGAACGTCCAGACCGGATGGGAAGGACACCACGGCGACCTGGATTGGAGCTGGGGCGGCCCTCCATCCGGCTTCGCGGTCAGCCCGGCCGATCCCAACCGGGCGGTGTTCTGCGATTGGGGTTTCGCCCACGGCACCACGAACGGCGGCGCGAACTGGCAGGCGCTTTATGTGGCGCCCGAAGAGCGGAACGCCGCCAATGCCTACACTCCCAAGCGCCGCCCTTATCACGGTATCGGCCTGGAAAACACGGCCTGCTGGTGGCTCACCTGGCTCGACACCAACACGCTGTTCGCCGGGTTCTCCGACTTTGGCGCGCTGCGGTCGACCAACGGCGGCGCGGCCTGGATTCCGGCTTCCGACGATGTGAACATCAATACCGTTTACTGCTGTGTGACCGGCGCGGCAAACCGGGCTTACCTAGCGACCTCCTCGGTCCACATGCTCTATGAAAGCACGACGCTCCAGGACAACCCCATTAACAGCGGGACCGGCGGCATTCTCATCTCGGCCAACCGGGCCGCGAGTTGGACGACGCTCCACGACTTCGCCCATCCCGTGATATGGCTCGAGCTGCACCCGACCAATGCCAACGTCATGTTTGCCAGCGTGGTCGATACCAATGCCGGGGGCATCTATGTCACGAGCAATCTGCTGAGCGGGGTGTCCCCGACCTGGAACCGCCTGGCCGCGCCGCCCCGCACCGAGGGCCACCCGCTCTCCATTCACGTGCTGCGCGACAACACGCTCGTTTGCTCCTACTCCGGCCGCCTCGACGAGACCGGCACTTTCACTCACAGCTCCGGAGTCTTCGTCAGCACCGATGGCGGCGCGTCCTGGGCGGACCGCTCGGTGCCCAACATGCAGTGCTGGACGAGGGACCTGGTGATCTACCCGTTCGACGCCAGTCAGAACACATGGTTCGCCGGTGTTTTCGAGGCGTGGGGGCCGGGCCGGCCGTACCAGGCCGGCGGGCTTTACCGGACCACCGACCGCGGCCGGACCTGGAGCGCGTTCACAGTCGATCGTTATTCCTCACTCTATCGTGTCGCTTCAATCGCTTTCCACCCTTCCGACACCAACTTCGCCTTTATCACCACCGAGGCGAATGGCCTGCTCTACTCCACCAACATCCTGGCCGCCGAGCCCACCTTTCTCCTCGCCACGAACTATCCCTTCTTTGGACCAAGGCGGATATTCAGCAATCCATACGACGCCGGGGAGATCTGGGCGACCAGTGCCGGAAACGGCTTGCGCGTGGGCTGGCTCACGGAGCCCCGCCCGGTTTTCGACCAAATGACCGCCAACGCGGGAACCGTCGCCTACGGCGGCTGGGGCCGCGACGGCCAGCACTTGCGGATTCAAGCCAGTTCCGATCTTGCCGCGTGGAGCGATATCGCAACCAACGTGATCAGGAGCGGACGTTTCACGGGCGCCGATGCCACTGCCGGCGGAGCTGGCCCGCGATTCTACCGGGCGGTCATCGCCTCGCCGGTCACTGGCCACAGTCCGTGACGCGCCTGACCCGGTCGGCTGGATTTAAGGCCACTGCTTCGGCCTCGTCCAAGGCAGCGCCTATCTCCTCCAGCTTGACACCGCCTGCGGTCCCGTCCAATGAAACTGCATGACAGCCCGAGTCCCGTTTGGAAGAATTACCTCATGATCCGCGGGGCCAAAAACCGATCAATGGGTATAGTGAACCAACTCGTCTTGCTGGTGTTTTTGATGGTTTCTGCCATCTCCGTTTTCGCCGGCCCAGTGGAGCGCCTGCCGTCCAGTGATGGCCCTCGTTCGCACTGGGGATTCGATTACGACTGGCGATTCATCAAGGAAGACCCCGCCTCGCCGGCAAATGCGGATTTCGATGATTCAACCTGGAGCATTCTAAACCTGCGCCATGACTGGAGCATTGAGCAGACCCTTCCTTATGAATAGCAACTTGCTTTTCCTGGCGGTGCTGGCGGGGGCGATGCTGGAAAGCATGGTTGCGCATGCCGAACCGCCGCCTCCCGCGGCGCCGCTGCCGGTGAAAATGGTGTTCGCACATTACATGGTCTGCTGCCCGACCGTGGGGGGCGCGGCGACGCTGGACGATTACAAACGGGAGATTCAAGAGGCGCAAACGCGAGGTATTGACGGATTCGCACTCAATTGCGGGAACTGGACGAAACAGGAGCCGTATTACAAAGCGCGCACGCTGCTCATGTATGAGGCCGCGCGCCAACTGGGCACGGGCTTCCACCTTTTCGTGTCGGCGGACGGTGCGGCCCTTGATGAGATTCCTGACATCGTGCGCACGCTAAAGAACCACCCCAACCAGCTCCGCTACAACGGCAAGCCGGTGTTGTCGACCTTCGCCGGCGAGGGCTTTGACAACGCCGCGGGCCGCGAACGCACGCGCATCGCCCACGAAGAAGGCGCCGTCTTCGTTCCATATTTTTATCCGCGCCCGAATATCACCGAGCTGCCCAAGGCCGAGCACGCCGCCCAGTTGGCGCGCGATTTTCCGGACGTGGACGGATACTTTTATTTCGGCGCGGCGGGCACGGGTGAGCAAATCGCGGAGTCGACCTCGGTTTTGACGCGCCAGTGGCTGGGCATGGGCAAGATTTTCATGGCGGGCGTCACGCCGTATTATCGCGCCAATGGCGGCAATTTTCGACTCTTCGAAACGCGCGGCTTTGAGGGCATGGCCGCCGAGTGGGAAGGTGCCATCCGCAACGGCGCCACCTGGGTGGAATTGGTGACGTGGAACGACTGGAATGAATCGTCCTACCTGGCCCCCTTCGGAGCGCCGGACGCGACCGCGCTATGGAATGGGCACTTCGGCAGGAAAATGCTGGCGCACACGGCCTACCTGGACGCGAGCCGCTACTACATAGAATGGTTCAAGACAGGCTCCACGCCGCCGATCGTCGAAGACCAAATCTTCTATTTCTATCGCCTGCATCCCGCCGCGCTGCCAGTGACGGTGGATCCGAACGACGCGACCAAAGGCACGGGGCTCCCCGCCAACGCCAGTTCGCTGCTCGACCGGGTGTTCGTAACGCTGTTTCTCACGCAAGCGGCGCAATTAACGGTGTGGAGCGGGAGTCTTCAGAAAGATTTTGAGCTGCCCGCCGGAGTGCGGCACGTATCCACCCCATTTGCGCCGGGCGCGCAACGCTTCCTGCTGCGCCGTGACGGCAAAGTGCTGCTTGACAAAACCGGCGAACACGGAATCAGCCCCACCGACGGCGCCAGCCGGTTCAACTACTTCGCGGGAAGCGCCACCAGCAACAGCCAGACTGAGGGGGAGAATGGGCGTTAGCCTCTAATCTGTTCTGCCGCCAAAATGAAGCACCACGTAACAACTATGAATCGAGCGCACGGCCGGCAATGTCTCTGATTCGCCCTCTGTTTGGTCGCCTTGTGGGCGTTACTCCAGAGCCGTGCCCAGGTGCAAGCGCTCCCTCACCGAACGACATGGCTTGGTAACTCCTTCGGACTGGGCAACAACTCCGGCCGGAGCGGTGGCAACTGGGTCCAGCAGGATGTGCGAGGAATCGCGGTGAGCAGCGACGGCACGGTGTCGTCGATCTGCGGTTGGGATGAGGGAGGCCACGAGGCCAGCGCTTACAAGAACGGGACCCCGATCGCTTAACGTGATCACGACACGGACGACCGGCGCGGCTTGCCGGCGCGCCCTCGAGGAAGTCTCTGAGCCCGTCAACATCTCTGGTGTCCAGTTCAACCGGCGTGGACGTCTTTGCGGGCCATGGCCACCACCAGCGCCGCTTCGCCCTTGCGCCTGACCTCGTTGTAGGGCTTGCCCTGAGGAATGGCATCGACCAAGTGTTCCTATCTCCGAACCTGGCAGGGCAGTTCACTCAGAAGTTCTTCGATGAGCCCGGATGCTTCGAGTTTGTCAAGGCCCTTGACACCTTTATTGGCCCTCATATTATGCGGGCTGGAATGAGCGGCAAGCAGAACGAATGCCCCTTCGACGGGGGAGCGCACGCAGCAAAGGCATTCCTGTCAATCCGTCAACAGCCATTGGTTGGGTCTTCGCAGAACAGAGGCTCCAGCGCACCTCGTGTCCAGAACTTTGAGTCGTCAGCGTTCTGCGGTTCCCGGGCTGTGCTGTCGTTGATCGGCCATACGCCTTTGCTGCCTCTCCATTTTGAACCGGAAGGCGCAACTATCTTCGCCAAATGTGAGTTTCTCAATCCAAGCGGCAGCATCAAAGACCGGTTCGCCCGGTGCATCATTCTGGATGCGGAGCAGCGTGGTTTGCTCCGCGCGGATTCGATTATCGTGGAATGCACGAGCGGCAACACCGGCATCGCGCTGGCAATGGTTGGCGCGGCCACCGGCCACCCGGTTACCATCCTGATGTCGGATACCGCCAGCGTCGAGCGGCGCCGGCTGATCGAGCGGTTCGGCGCGAAACTCGTGCTCTTCAAGAGCCACGGTGGTTACGGAACCGGAATCCGGCTGGCGGAGGAAATGGCCCGGCGCGATGCGCATGTTTTCCTGCCTCGCCAGTTTGAGAACCCACTCAATGCCGCCGACCACGAGCACACCACCGGCCAGGAAATCCTGGAGGCCTCGCCGGAGCCCATTGACGCATTCGTGGCGGGCTACGGAACGGGCGGCACGCTGACCGGGGTGGGAAAGGCCATCAAGCAGCGGTATCTTCGGGCAAAGGTGATCGCGATGGAACCTGCAGAGGCGGCTTTGCTCTGTGGAGAGATGCCGTGCTGCCACGGAATTGAAGGCGTTACCGGCGGATTTATCCCGCCACTCCTCAAATCCGCTTGCCTTGATGATGAACTCAAAGTGCGTAGTGCGGATGCCCTAGCCATGACCCGGAGATTGCACCGTGAATTTGGGCTGCTGGTAGGCACCAGTTCTGGTGCGAATGTTTTTGCAGCCTTGACGCTTGCCGGCAAGCTTGGTTCCGGGGCCAGGGTCGTAACCGTTTTGTGCGACCGTGCCGAACGTTACTTTAGCACGCGCCTGTTTGCCACAGAAGGAACCTCGCCCCCTGTTTAATGCGCATGAATCAGTGCCTTTTCCGCTCGTGCCGGCGACGTTTGCCGCCACATGCACTCATCAATGAACCCAATGTGCTGTGAGTACCTCAACAAGAAGAAACTTCATCAAGAGCGGAGCCATGGCATCGCTCGGCTCAGTGGTTGGAATGAAGGGTGTCCTGGCCCGGAATGCACTGGGTGCAGACACCGCGCAAGGTTCCCTGGCCCCACCCAACCAAGCGGCAAAGCCGGGCAAGTCCAAGCGTGACCTCATGTTGGGGGTGCTTAACACGGCGGCCACGCCCGGTTATATTCCAGCCGCATTTTTTATGCATTTTGGGGTGCGGGGCGATGCCGCCGTGAGGACCCACCTTGATTACTTTCACGGCACCGGCATGGACTTTCTCAAGATCCAGTTCGATGAGCAGCAACTCCAACTTCCCCCGAATGCTAAAATCAAAACGGTCGCGGACTGGGCCACAATTCCCATCCTCCCGGAAGCATGGTTCGAGCCGTCCCTGTATCTTCTGAAGAGTTTGATCAAGGAAGCCAAGTCGGAGGCGTTGATCATCCAGACTCTGTTTTCGCCTTACCAAATGGCTAAGCAGGCCGTCCCTTGGAAGGTCTTGGTCGAGCATGTAAAGCAGGATGCGGAGTCCGTTTGCCGAGGAATGGAGAACATCACCCTCTCGCTCTTGAATTTTGTGCAGGCAGCCGCACGCCTGGGAGTGGATGGATTCTACACCTGCACGCAAGGGGGCGAGACCAACCGCATTGCCGATCGCGCCCTGTTCAACCGAGCCATCAAGAACTACGACATGCTGCTCTACAAGGAGGTCGCGCAGTTGGTCCCTTACAACATCCTGCACGTATGCGACTACGACGGTCCCTATGAGGAGTTCGATTTACGCTTTCAAGATTATCCAGGACAGGTGGTCAACGTCCCGCTTATGGCCGACGGCAAGCCTCTGTCGTTGCGTCAGGCCGCTGACATCTTCAAGCGGCCGATCATGGGAGGGCTCGACCGACATGGTATTTTAAGCACCGGCAGCCCCGATGAGGTTAAGAAAGCGACGCTGGAGGCGCTCACCAACGCCCCGGCACAGTTCATTCTGGGGGCCGATTGTACCGTGAGCCCAAAAACTCCAAGGGAGAATCTCCAGATGGCGATAAAGACCGCCCACGAGTTCAGGAGCTAGGCCGACCGATAAGGCCCAGGCCTGGAAGAGGGCCGCAGAATCTCAGGCAAAATAGATTTATGACAAACACCGGCAGGAGCGTTTTCGGGGTGGTCGGGGTGTTGCTGGCCTTTTCGTTTTGCTGCGCTCGCGGCACCTCTGACGAGGCCGTGAACTCGACCGCGACAACGGCCACAGCCTCAAAAGGTGACCGCGGCGTTGCCTCGCTGGCTGGAGCATGGCGTTTCCGGCTCGATCCACGCAATGTTGGCGTTGAGGAACGCTGGTATCAGCAGAGTTTTCAGGATACCCTCACGCTCCCGGGTTCTCTGGAGACCAATGATAAAGGCACTCTCAACACCGAAGCTTCTACTGATGGTCTGAATCGCAAGTATGTGTCCTTCAGGGGTAGGGTATGGTACCAGCGGGAGATCGAGACGCCGCAATCCTGGGCCGGGCGCCGCGTGGCGCTTATCCTGGAGTGCAGCGCCAGTTCGCAGGTTTGGCTCGACGGTCGCGAAGCGAGCGAGGCTCAGGCCGGCCGGCATGTGCCGCACGTGCATGAGTTAGGCGAGTTGGCCTCGCCGGGCTCCCATACGCTGACGATCCTTGCCGGCTCGGCGCTTCCGGGCCGAATCGAGTTGCTCGCCACTGACCGCGTCTGGGCGCGCCAAGTGAACGTGTTCCCCGACATCGGAACCCGGAGGGCTCGCGTGAGCATCGAGGTCGCCAATGTGACCCGCGACACCGTGAAAGGGGTGATCGGGCTTGAGGCGTGGAGCGTGAACTGTGCTCGTGAGCACAAGCCTGCTCCCGTGAACCTGGAATTCGAAGCCAAGCCGGGGCATCAGAGATTCGAGACCGAATTGGCGATGGGCGAAGGGATGCTGACCTGGGATGAGTTTCAGCCCGCGTTCTACCGCCTCACCGTCGCCCTGAACGCGTCTGGGGCGGGCACCTCGTATTCTGACCGGACGGAGACCAGCTTCGGCATGTGGGAGGTTGCGCAGCGCGGGGCGAAGCTGCAAGTGAATGGCCGGACGGTATTTCTCCGAGGCCGGTCGGCCGGCGCAAACTCGCTTATTACCGGCCAACAGCCGTACAACCTTGAAGACTGGAGGAGCTTCTTTCGCAAGAACAAGGACTACGGCCTGAACCACCTGCGCGCGTACGGCTTCCCGCCCGAGGCCGCCTTTGAAGCGGCGGACTTGGAAGGGATCTATATCCAGGCGGAACTGGGCGCGGGCAGCCCGATCTCTTCGGACCGCGTGGAGGCCTTGGTCAACGAAGCGTCCACCCTGCTGGAGTTGTTTGGCAATCATCCCTCTTTCTGCCTTTTCACGCTCGGCAATGAGTTGTGGGGCGAACAGGCCGCCATGCGGCAGATTATTGGCCGACTCCAAGCCAAGGACCGCCGGCGTCTGTTCGCCAGCGGCAGCAACAATTTCTATGGTGTCCAGGAGTACATCGAAGGTGACGACTTCTGGGTGACGTGGCGCACTCGCCGGGGCTCGGATGGGAACGTCCGCGCTTCCTACTCCTGTGCCGACACGCCCCCAGGGCACATTGAGACCGGCCCGCCGAACACGGATCGAGACTACACCAAAGCACTTGAAGGTGTCCCCGTTCCGGTGATCGCCCACGAGATTGGCGAGTTCCAGGTCTATCCCAACTACGACGAGATCCCGAAGTACACTGGGGTTCTGCTGCCGCGAAATCTTGAGATCTTCCGGGACAACCTGGACAAGGCGGGCATGCTCGACCAGTGGAAGGACTTCTTCCGCGCTTCCGGCGCGCTGGCGGCGCTGTGTTACAAAGAAGACATCGAAGCGGCGCTCCGCACCGGCGGGTTGGGAGGCTTCCAAATCCTGGACCTGGCCGACCAGCACGTCCAGGGCACCGCTTTGGTCGGAATCCTCGACGCCTTCAATCAGTCGAAAGGCCTGATCCAGCCTGAGGAATGGCGTCACTTCTGCAATGCCACGGTTCCCCTTTTGCGTTTCCCCAAGTACACCTGGACCGACTCTGAGACCTTCACGGCGGAAGTCCAGGTCGCGCACTACGGACCGGGAGATCTTCGAAATGCTGTCTTGGCCTGGGATCTGAAAGATCGAGCCGGCCGGGTGGTGCAGAGCGGCGAGCTGGCGCCTGCCTCCATACCATCAGGCGGCGCTGCCAAGGTCGGAGAGATGTCTCTCCCGCTGAATGGCCTGAAGACGCCTGCGCGTTATGACCTGGAACTGCTCGTTCGTGGCACGCTGCTCAGGAACCAGTGGCCGATGTGGATCTACGATCACGCCATCGACACCCGGCCGCCACCTAATGTGACGGTGGCCCGCAGGCTCGACGGCGCGGCTCAGCAAAGGCTCACACAGGGAGACACTGTTCTGCTGCTACCTGACATCGAGGACCTGAGCGGAAATACGCAAATGGCCGGCAAGTTCGTGGATGGCCAGTTCCAGACCGACTTCTGGAGCTATAGCATGTTCCAGCGAATCGCCACCAATTTGGAGATGAAACCGTCGCCAGGCACGCTGGGGCTGCTCATGAACCCCGTTCACCCCGCGCTCGCCCAGTTCCCGTCGGAGTCCCATTCCAACTGGCAGTGGTGGCATCTTATCAAGAACGGCCGGGCCGTGGTGTTGGACGGCGCGCCGGCGGGCTACCGGCCGATTGTGCAGGTGATCGACAATGTAAATCGCAACCACAAGCTCGGGCTGCTTTTCGAGTTCCGGGTTGGAGAAGGAAAGCTCCTCATCTGCACCACGGACCTGCTAAAGGTTAAGGAGCACCCTGAGGCGTCTCAACTGCTTCGCAGCTTGTTGGCCTATGCCGCCTCGGAGCAGTTCAACCCGGCCACCACCATTGATCTGACGACCTTGAAGAAGATCATGGGCATCCTGGCGGTGCATGCCTGAGATTACCGAACGGTTTGAAGATAAACAATAAGCACGATTATGAATACTCGTAACCATCTTGAAATTCTCGTTTGTACCGTCATCGCCGGTCTCGCGATGTGCGGCCGCGGTGTTGGTGCTGAGAAGGAGGCAGCCCAGCCGAATGCGGACACCGAGGCTGGTCGCCATGGAGCTGCTTACCCGAACTGCATAAAGATATTCACTGGCGTCAGTTTCGAGGGCTGGGAGGCGGACCCGTCCACGTGGAGCATTGTTGATGGCGCGATGCGCGGTGTGGGAGGGAGTTCGCGGCTCGCCTACACGAAGGCGGACTATGGCAGCTTCCGTCTTATCTTCACGGCGCGCATGAATCCCGTGAACGGAGACCATCTTGGCGTGTTGTTCTGGGGAGATCGTCCAACCGATGGTTCGAAACCCAAGATTGACAATGCGGGCTGGCTCCAATTCATGCCGCCGTTTGGGGGGATGTGGGACTACCATCCGCCAAAACATCACAACCTCCTGCACGAGACGCTTGCGAAAAGCCCGAAGAACTCCTCCGAATGGTCCACGACGGAGGTTTTGTGCAACTTGGACAAAGGCACTATGCGTGCGGCGGTGGATGGAGTCGAAGTGACCCGTTACACGCATCCTTTTCCAAGCGAACGAAAGGATCCCGAGAAACGTATCGTTCCCGGACCAATCGGCATGTTTCGGCACGGCGGGGGAGCGTCCGAATACAAGGACATCTATGTGGAGCCGAATCCGAAGGAGGACCGATTGCTCACGCTGCAAGTGACGGGTGGCAAGTAGCGAAGCAGCCAAGGAAGATGCGGAATGGTCGAGAGCAAAAAGCAGGCCAAAAGACCGATGTCCCGCAAGAGGTAGAGTTATCCCCGACAATACAGCAGTGAGGGCGCCTCGGGAATGCCGCGTTGGACTTGCCAGGCCACGTGCGATTCACGCCATCCAAACCGGCTATCGCCCGGACGATCCCTACAAGCGCGCCTACCTCTCCTTCTGGATGGGCGTGGACCAGGACGGAAAAAGCGGCAGTTGCACGCCTGACGTTGACACCTTCGAACTCATTGACGCAGCCGGCAAGACCGTGTCCACCGGCAAGGCGGAACTGGCCAAGAAGGAGGGAGAGGAGGAACAAATCTGCATCCATGAGAAGTTGGACTATACGAAAGCCACGGTACGCCGCCTGGATTTCAGCGCCTTCCACACGCCGGGCGAATACCGCGTGTTCGTCTCAGGCGTCGGGTCGAGCGGGCCGTTCCGCATCGCTGCCGACGTATGGGAAAAACCGTTCAAAGCCGCCATGCAAGGGATTCTGGCGCAGCGACAGGGCCTTGACCTGGGGCCGCCGTTCATGGCCTACGCACGCAAACGTGCGTTCCACCCCGACGACGGCGTCGAGTTTTATCAGTTGACCATACCCGTGCAGGGAGGGCAGGAAGCCGGCGAGGGCGGCCAGGAGGGGCGCGGGGGCAACCTTCTCGAATTGTCCAAGGCGGGCGATGTCCTCACCGCACTTGGTCGTGTGGCAGAATCGGCACCCGGCAGAAGGTGAGCGCGGCAATGCCGTTTTCTCCCCGGAGCAAATGTTCCTGGCTCCACGACTTGCTGTCGAGGTAGGTAATGCGCTGCGCCGTCGAGTGACCGCGCAGCTTGAGCGTGACGACATCGCCGACCACGGAGCCGGTGGCGACTCGGCCCTGGGCGCCATCGAGATAAAACTGGCTCGCCAGTGAATCGCTCCAGACCACGGGTTGGTCGAATTCCAGCGCGACCTCGTCTTTCTTGTCACTGGTGTAGGCGGCGCTCACGAGGTTCGGGGGGCTGATGCTACCGGGAAAGACCTTGCCGTAGTTGTCGCGCTCGATCAGGGGCTGAATCAACCGTGCGAACTCCGCCCAGCCGGCCAGCGGATAGTGGCAGCTACCCGGAGGCTGGATGCCGAGTGTGGACATGATGCCCATATTGGAATAGAGGGCCGGCAGGGTGCGCTGCACCTCGCGCAGCATGTTGTCGGAGCCGTTCACTCCCATGGCGCAGGCCTTGGGCCAAATCTGGAAGATGTAGTAGTGCTGGAGATTGGGGCAGTCCTGTTTCCACGCCGCCGACATCTCGATGAAGTACTGCTGGTAGGTTTCCCAGCCGTACCCTCCGGTCGGCCCGTCCGCGCCCTGATCGTTTTCGCCCTGGTGCCAGAGGATACCGCGAATGCCGTGGGTCAGCTTCGCCTGCCGCACGCGCCACAGCAGGCGTCCGTAAATGGTGGCGACGTCCTCGTGATTGCTGGGATTCCGCTGGTGCTGGTCGATCCGGGTTCCGCCGACGGCGCCGTTGAGGATGCAGATCGGGACCTGCTGGCTTTCCACCAGCCGCTTGGCGAGTTCCATGCCCCAGTAGCCGAGCTGCAGCTCCTCGCCGTTGTTGGCCTTCCATACCGCGTTGCCCCACCGTCTCAAGCGGGCGCCTTGGGGATCACCCGCGATGCTGCCATAGGTGCGAATCCAATCGCTACGGTACGGCGGAGCAGTCTCCCCGGTATCCGTCGCCAACGCGTTGGATTGGCCTTCGATCAGGTAGGCGTCGCCGCACACCAGGTTGGTCGCGGTGTGGAGCACCGTCTCGCGGTCTCCGCTCTTCGAACCAAACTCCACCTTGTATTTGATGAGGCCCGGCTTGAGCTTCGCGGAAAAGGCATACGTTCTGCCCGGCCCCGGTTTCCGCCTTTCGTTGGTGATGAGCCGGTCATCGGCATAGACGCGCAAGAAGACCGAGTCGGCGCTTTCCGTCAACGACCCGTTGCAGAAGAGCGTGCCTTCATCCTGGTCGTCGCGGGCGTAGAATTGGTTGTCCTCCGGTTGCTCGTCCGCCGCGGGCGTTCGTTGCACCCAGGCGTCCTTCTCCGGCTCCTGGACCATGATGGTGGCCGTCCGGAGGGTGGCGCCGCCGCCGTTGTCCAGGGCGAGAGTGACGCTGAGTTGGCCGCTGTTTTGCGCGCGTTTGAGAATGAGTTTGCCGGGCGCCTCCTCCTTGATAGCGGCGAGGCCTGCGAGGCTCCATGTGTATTTCATTTCGCCGGCGCCCTTCGCCTGCATGGCAGCAACATTCGAGATCACCGGCGCCACCTCGATGGTCTGGCGGCCATCCCAGGTGGCCGGGGCCGTTAACGTGAAGACCGGTTCGGGAATGTCCTCTTGAATTTTGATCAGTATGTCCCGGGTCTTGACCTCATTCGCATAGATCGCTTTGAGCTGGAGCGTGACCGACTTGTCCCCGATCACCCGCCCGGCATCGAAAGTGAAGCGCAAACGGTCCACGGCAACGACGGTTTCCCGGCCCTCGCTCTTGAGAATCCAATAGACCTTCTGCGCGCCGCCGGCCTCGGCTGAAAGCGTCGCGCTCTTGCCCTCGAGCACGGTTACCTGCGACGGGGAAACCGAAAACGACTTGCCCGGCTGCACCACCGGCCCAGCGAGCGTTTGCAGCGGTTTCTGGTTTTCATATTCCAGCCTGACCCAGTTCGCGGAACGGGCCACTTTAGAGATGCGCACCTCGTCGATGTCACCGACAAAGTCGTAGTTGTTGTACCATCCGCCGATCCACAGGCGCGCCGGGCTCTTGATGGCCAAAGGCGCCGCCCGACCAGTCGAAGCTCCGTCCAGGACGCCATTGACGTACACCCGCGCATCTCCTGGCTGGTAGGTGTACACGACATGAACCCACTCTCCCGAGCGCAGCGGGCTGCGACTCTGCACGTTCCCGTCGGAAAAGTAGCAGTCCATGCCGATGTGGGGCGGGCTGCGATACTGCATCACCACTTTGCCTTGCGCCTGCTCGTTGCCCCAGCCGAGGACCGTCGCATTGGGCTTGTCCGCCCGGAACCAGGCCTCCGAACTGTGTGGACTCGCGCCCGCCGGATAGGTGACAATCTCGTCCCCGCCAAAAACTCCCTGGCCACCGGCCAGGTGCCGCGCCGGCCCTATGATTCCCACCGTCGCCGTCGTGCCGATATCCTTGGAATCAAGCGTGCCCACATCATCCTTCACCGGCTCGTTCATGTGCCAGAGGCTGAGATAGGCGTTGGACTCATTGAACACCGCCGGCCCACTGGATTCGCTGGCCGCGTCGGCCTTGCCCCAATGCAACTTTATCTCCTGTCGCGTATTGCCCCGGATGGTCGGGATGCGCACCCAAATGCTGGCCGTTCCCTTGGCCGTATCCCATTCCTCGATCTGGCAAGGCAAGGGCGCGCCGCCGCCGATGGAGAAGCGGATGTCGTCCCCATTGGCTTTGGCCTGGCTGAAGTCAAAGAAGTCTCGGTGCAGGCGCACCAATAACGGAAAGCCGTCCTCCGACGCCCCGGCCGGCAAGTTCGCCCCCTCGGGCGTAGTCAGGATGTAGATCGAACCGGCGTGCGACCAGGCCCGGTACGGAGGTGTGGCCGGATCGGACGCGGCGAGGATGCTCACGCCGAGCAAGCCATAGGCAAGACCAAAAGCCGTTGTTGGTATTGTCTTCATTTGTCAGGCTTCGTCTTTTGGACGGCGCGAATTCCCGTGATATGCCAGGGACGGGCCGGGGATTTCACATGGATCCACGCGAAACGCACCCCGTCGCAAGGCTCCAGGTTCAGGATCCAGGCGTCGTTCATGCGTTCTGGCCTTTCCATTATCTGGTTCAAAGGAGCACTTGACGCCACAGGGTCAAAGTGTCGTTCCCTTTAGTCAATTCATTTCCCGAGACCATTCTGTGGGGCCTGTGCATTTTGGCAGTCCCAGCCGTCGAGCCAACAAAGACCGCCAACGCCATCCACGCCGGAACCCGACACAAAACCCTTGCCTTTCCTGCGGACATCTACGGCTACTGGGCCGGCATCCAAGGACTCATGCTGGCGAGCCAGTATCCGGGCGACCCGGATTTTCAAAAGCAGCAACTCGCCACGGTGAGGGCGTTCCTCCGCATCGCGCGAGGGATGGGCTGTCCCACGAACGCGAACTTCGACGTGCTCGGGTTTAACTTTGAGAAGGGCGTGCCCGAAGGCCGGCCCGAGCCAATGAATCGCCTTGGCCACGCACCCTCCGTGGCCTGGCCGTTGCTGGTCGGCTACTCCCTGACTGGTGATCGCGCCATGCTCGACTGTGCCCGCGCCACCATGCAATGGCATATCGACCATCCGGGGCGTTATGAGGTTTCCCATGTCATGGGGCCGCTTACCGCCGCGCGGCTGAACGCTGAATATGGCTGCAGCTTGGAGCTGGACCGGGTGCTGGCGATGTGGTTTGGCGACGGCGACTCGCAGCATACACCGTGGAAAGTGACCGCCGGTGCGCGTTTCGGCGGCATGACTTGCGACGGGCTGGATGGCGCTGACCGACGTGCCGGGCATCCTCCGCTGGGACTGCGTGGCGAGGGATTGGTTCCACGCGCCCGCCTATGCGACATTCCTGTTCTACAATCCACACCCCGCAGCCAAGACACTTCGCACCGACTTTGGCCCGAACCCCGTGGACCTCTACGACGCGGTCACGCACCAATTCGTAAAGCGCAAGGTCAAGGGCAGCGTGAGCCTGACGCTCCCACTCGAAACGGCGACGGTCATCGTGGTCGCTCCGGCGGGCGGCAAACTCACGCGCGAGGGAAAACGAACCCTTGTGGACGGTGTGGTGGTGGATCACCAGAACCGGATTCCTTTCGGCACGGGCATTCGGGCGATTGACATCGGGCGATTGACACGTTGACACTCAGAGGCCAGCGGAACAGCATTGGCGGATGGAAAACCGATTCGTCGCGACATCTGCTCTGGCCACATTCTGCGCCGCTCGATCCGCCGGCTGCCGCCGCCGACGGCCTACGCTGGGGATCTCCTTTGGGCTGGGACTCCTGGTGATTGGCTGCCTGCCGGCCCGGGGCGCCACGGTCTGGCTTTCGTCCCTGGACCTGGGCAAAGTCCACCAGGGTTGGGGAACCCCTCATGCCGATCAATCCGTGGAAGGACATCCGCTGACAATCGCCGGGCGCAAGTTCGAGCACGGACTGGGCACACATTCGGTGGGGGCGGTGATGGTGGCGCTCCAGGGCGGAAGCAGCCGGTTTCACGCCTGGGTCGGTATTGATGATGAAACCCAGGGCAAAGGTTCGGTGGAATTCAAGGTCAGCGCGGACGGCAAGTCGGTCTGGTCGAGCGGCGTGATGAAAGGGGGCGCGGCGGCAAAGGAGGTGGATGTGGACGCGACCGGCGTCAAGGAGTTGGCGTTGCGCGTGGGAGATGCCGGAGATGGCTTTGAGTTCGACCATGCCGATTGGGCGGACGCGAGCTTTGAAGTGACGGGGGAGCGGCCCAGGACTTTCGAGCGGCCACCCACGGAGCCGGTCATTGCAATGACGGCGCCGGCAGGCGCGGTGGCGCCGGTCGTGAACGGCGACGGCCAGCCGCGCACTCCGCCGATGGGGTGGAACAGCTACGATGGTTTTGGCGACAGTGTCACTGAGGCGGAGATGCGGGCCAACGCGGAAGCGGTGGCCAGGCACCTCAAGGCGCACGGGTGGCGGTACATCGTGGTGGACTATTGCTGGTTCGACCCCGCGGCCCACAACAACAGCCCCAATGAACACGCGGGCGCGAGGCTGCCGATTGACGCTTTTGGCCGCCTGCTCCCCGCCGTGAACCGCTTTCCTTCAGCGGCAGGCGGGCGGGGGTTCAAGCCACTGGCCGATGCCGTGCATGCGTTGGGGCTGCGGTTCGGCATCCATATAATGCGCGGCATTCCGCGCGTGGCTGTTGAGACGAACGCGCCGATCGAGGGTTCGAGCTTCACCGCCCGGGATGCTGCCAACACCGAAGACAAGTGTTCCTGGTGCCCGTTCATGTACGGCGTGCGGGGCGCCACTCCCGCGGGCCAGGCTTGGTACGACTCCATCTTCCGTCAATACGCGCAATGGGACCTGGACTTCGTCAAAGTGGACGACCTGACGTCTCCCTACCGTGCGGAGGAAGTTCAGGCCGTGCATGAGGCCATCGCGAACTGCGGCCGGCCAATTGTCTTCAGCACTTCGCCCGGGGAAACGCCGATTGAGCAGGCCGGGCACGTCGCGGCGAACGCGGAGATGTGGCGTGCGACAGGCGATTTCTGGGACGAGTGGCGGCAGCTCGATTACGCCTTCGGCATCGCCCACCGGTGGACGGGCCACGGCGGCCCCGGCCATTGGCCCGACCTGGACATGCTTCCGCTGGGCCACCTCTCGGTCGGGAAGCGCTCGGTCGGGGACGACCGGCAGACGCGCTTTACGCGGGCCGAGCAGGTTACGCTCCTGACCTTGTGGAGCATCGCACCGTCACCGTTGATGATGGGGGGAAACTTCGCCGACGCGGATGCGTGGGAGATCGCCCTCCTGAGCAACGACGAGGTGCTGGCCGTCAACCAGGATGCCGCCGCCCGCCAGGGACACCGCGTGTCCAGCAAGGAGGGATTGGAGCTGTGGCTGCGCGATTTGCAGGACGGTTCCCGCGCCCTGGCGCTGTTCAACCGCACGGATGACGATGCCCGGATACGCGCGGCTCTCGCTGAGTTGGGCTTGACAGGCCGCTTCCACGTGCGCGACATCTGGCAGCGTAAAGACCTTCCGGCAACGGACTCACTGGTGGAGGTCTTCGTCCCCTCCCATGGGGCGGCGCTGTTGCGGCTGACGAAGGCGGATTAAAGCAGCGGCTGGCGTTGGTTGCGTTGGGAACGGTGAACAGAAACGGCGGGACGGGCGAAGGGTTAGTCTGGAGCGCCGTCCAGGTGGCGAGGTAGGCATAGCCCTTATCCATGCGTCTTTGTTTTGTTTCGCACCGGATGACCGTGATGGAATTACGGTTCGAAATCAAAGGTGAAAGTCCTGCGAAAGGCGCCGTCACGTGCTCCAGTCGCCGTCGGCCTCAAAGGAGGCGTGTGCCAGCTTCGGGCGCGGGAGGATCACGTGAGACTTTTCAGTGAGAGTCCTGAGCCCAACCGCTGGTTCTCCTCTTTCGCAAAGGATTGTATTACAGTGGGTTGTAACGTTCAAGCCGATGCCCTCCTCGGACCCATTACGCCCTCCTTTTTCGTTTCCCGGCTTTCTCAGCAACCGCGAAAAGCGCCTCGACAGAAGGGCTTTGTACGCCAGGCGTGAACGGCTACCTCCGCCACGGGGAACCGTGTAGACAACAGACGCTCTCATCGGTGATCCTCAGCCCTTGCGGCTTTGTTACGGGCAAGAAACGACAATCCACGAGCCAAGGACCGCCTGGGGGGAACATGGGCCGACGCCGCCCCCAAAAGCCGGGAAACGAAAGTCATGGATAACAACAGGACTCAGGCGCGGCCACGCTGCCAAGTCGCAACGGCCTCCCGTCCGCCGGCCAGCTAATCCACGCCATCTCGGGTACCATCGGATCGCCGTGGCTGCTTTTCGAGAGTCTGGCGCCGCGGCCCATCAATATGCATGATGGGAAGCTCCGATCATTAGAGGAAACCGCGAGCGGAGGCGGGGACGGAATCCAACCTAGGATGGAGCGGGGGATGGTGGCCTGTTGCCAACGGGGTGGCAAACTGCAGGCTTGAGCACCATGTGAGCCGCAGCTTCTGACGCCCGACCGGAAGCCTGAAAGCCACTTCTGATATTGTGTCAGAAGGCCGGAGCACAGAAATTCGCAACCCACTTACCCCAGATCAGAAGGCTGGATTCGCGCCACGGCTTATACGATTTTTATACGATGGCTCCCCCTCCCGGTGAATCCGGCTCAGAATCGCAAATTCGCTTGATCCGCCGGAAAAACCGTGGTAGAAATCACTTCAAAGTCCAAGACTTTCGACGGTAAGTGCTGACTTCGGATCAGAAGGTTGCAGGTTCAAGTCCTGCCGGACGCGCCAATAAAATCAAGGGTTTGCTTGGTTTACTGCCATCCCTTTTTGCTTGCTTCTCCAGAAGTGACGGAGTTAACAGAGAAGACATCTATGACCGCACCATGAAGGGTATTATCATTTCATGCAGTCATCGTTGGCTCGCCGGGCGCCAATGGAGTCGGGTGTTCCTGCCGTTTCTCCTGGGTATGGTCCACGCTGCTGGCGTCAGGGCTGGCGACTCCTCCGCTGGCCAATCGAATACATTGGTGACTTTTTCGTTCGTGCAGGGCACCAATGCTTTGGGCAAAATCGACGTGGAGCTCTTCGACCAGGAGAAGCCGGAGACGGTGCGCAATTTCCTCCTCTACGTGCGTAGCGGCGCCTATTCGAATGAGATAATTCACCGCTGCGTGCCCGGATTCATCGTCCAAGGGGGCGGGTTTTCGGTCGCCGATCCGGCCAGCTCCAACCAATTTTCCGCGTATCTCCAAGTGACGAATTATGGACGATTGACGAACGAGTTTCTCGTGGGGCCGCTTTTGAGCAACACGCTGGGCACGCTGGCGATGGCCAAAGTGGCCGATGATCCGAACTCAGCCACCTCCCAATGGTTTTTCAATCTGGGCGACAACTCGACCAACCTGGACACGCAGAACGGCGGATTCACTGTGTTCGGAAGCGTGCTCGCCAGCACTAACGCCAATGAAGGCCTGGCCGTTCTTCAGTATTTCAACACGCTCTCCACCAATGCGGGGATTGTTAACCTCGGGACTTTGGTCGGATCGAATTATAGCGTTTTCAGCAGCCTGCCGGTGGCTTACACCAACACCGTAACCCGGGTACCCCTGTACGGGGAGTTGTACCACGCCAACATTTCCGTCGTGAATGACACCCAGCACGCGGGCTCCCTCCCCCCCACCGTCAGCATTCTGTCGCCCCCGGCCAACTCTCGTTTCACCAATCAAACCGTGACTGTCCACGGCACCGCCTCGGACGATGCCGAGGTCGCCCAGGTCGTGTACCAGCTTTCGGATGCTCCGCTGGTAATTGCGAGCGGAACCACCAACTGGCAGTTCAACCTTGCTCCGGCGCCGGGATTTAACACCGTCACCGTCAACAGCATCGATTGGGGTGGGAATTTCTCGACCAATGCAACCCTCTCTTTTTTCTACGAGGCGACGTTCCCGCTCGCGTTGCAGATCGTCGGGCAAGGAACCGTAACCGGCTTAACCAACGGGGCTTATCTGCAGGCCGGCTCCTATTACACGGCCCAAGCGGTCCCGGCCAGGAACTCCGTTTTCGACAGTTGGAGTGGCTCCGTGACCTCCTCAAACGCCACCGTCACCTTCCAGGTTCCCACCACCGCCACTAATTTCAATCTGACGGCGAAGTTCATCCCTGATCCCCTGGTGCAGTTGGCCGGGACCTATAACGGCCTGTTCCAGCCCCTGGTGGAGCCCGGTTTGGATGGGGTGGGTTCCCTAACCCTGGCCTTTCAGACCGGCGGAACATTCACTGGCACGGTCCTGTACCAGGGAACCACCGCTTATTACGCCGGCCAGTTCGACAGTAGCGGTGCTGCCTCAGTCACGGGCGTTATTGGCGAAGTCAACTGCACCCTCACCCTGCAACTACAAGAGACGAATTCCGGGGGGGTAATCACGGGTAGTTTTTCCGGCGCCTCCTCCTCGACTTCGGTTGTCCAACTCGAGAGACTGGCGTCCGCCCTGCCGAGCAGCAATGCTCCCCCTGCCGGACAGTACACTTTCGCCATCACGCCGACGACCAATAACCCGCCCAGCCCCGTCCTTCCCAGCGGAAACGGATTTGGCACGCTCAGCGTCGCTGCGGCCGGAACCCTGAGCCTGAGTGGCGTGCTGGGTGACGGAACGGCTTTTTCCTGCAATCCCAAAGTTACGCAGCTCGGACAGTGGCCCATCTACGTGACGCTGGCCCAAGGAACCGGCGTGCTCCTGGGTTGGCTTTACGCTCCCGCAACAAATCCGGGCGCCCTCACCGGCACGCTGCAATGGGTGCGAGCGGCGGATGCGAAAGCCAACTCGTATCCGGGGGGCTTCTCCAACGTGGTTTCGTTCACCGCGTCGCCTTATAGCCCTCCCGCTTCCCGCACCCGGGTCCTGAACTGGGTGTATGGCCAGTCGGTTTTGGCTGGGACCGATCTGGACACCCCGATCACCAACTTGGTCAAACTCACGACCTCGAATTCCATTTCCGTCTGGGATGCGAACCCCGCGCGCTTGCAGTTGAGCCTGAACCTGGCGTCCGGCCGGGTGAGCGGCAGCTTCGTCAATCCTTGGTTCGGCTATACCAACCTCTTGAATGGGGTTGTCCTCCAAGACGCTGGTGCGATTCGCGGGCAGTACGTCATCGGGGGCCAGACGGGGTCCCTGGACGTTGACGTCTCCCCGCTCCTGGTCACGCAATCAGTTGTCAATGTGACACTTGCGGGACTGTCCTCGGCCCTCGCCGATGGGGGATTGCTCCTCTTCGAGAGCGATGGGACCCTCGTGTTTACAAACCAGATGATCCCGCCATACAATACCGCCCTGGATGCCAACGGGCATTCGGTGGTCCTCAGCGGGGCCGGCGTGACCCGGTTGTTCGAGGTGCAAAGCAACCTCAGTTTCTCAGCTCAAGGCATTACCTTCGCCGACGGCTTCCAGGCCGGCGCCAACGGCACCAACGGCTCCCCGCCAGCAAATGGCGGTGACGGAGCCGGCGGCGCCATCCTCAATCTGGGTGGTTCCGTCTCGCTCACAAACTGCGTGATGACTAACTGCCTGGTCCGCGGCGGTGATGCCGGGCTGGACACGGTAACCAATGCGCCCAGGGCATCCGGAGGACGCGGGCTGGGCGGAGCGATCTGTAATCGCGGCGGCCAACTCACCCTGCAATCCTGCCTGGTAACCGATAACACGGCGGCTGGCGGCCGCGGCAGGCTGCCTTCCGTTGCCGCCATTTCGGAAGGAGGGGCTGCCGGGTTGGGTGGCGGCATTTTTTCTGATGGGGGGCAGTGCCTGGTTCTGGACTCAACCTTCACCGGCAACCAGGCAAGAGGTGGAGCGCCGCTGCCTGGCGTTCAAACACCGGGATGGGCGGGAGACGCCGCGGGAGGTGCGTTGGCGCTTGCCGGTGGCAGCATCCTCCTCAGCGCTTCGACTTGTTCCTCGAATTTGGCGTCCGGCAGCGTGTCCCAACTCAACACCGCCGGGGCCGGCGGCAGTTACGGCGGGGCGCTCTTTGTGGGGAGCAATGCTACCGCAACGCTGGATCTGGCGGTCCTGAGCGGGAATTCATCCTCAGCCGGCCAATGCGAGCAGACTGACGAGCCTGGAGATGCCCTCGGCGGCGGGCTGTACAGTGCGGGAGCCTTGAGCCTGACCAACTGCACCCTGGAGCAGAACTCGGCAGCCGGAGGACTCAGTTACCCAGCCGGCAAGGGCCTGGGTGGCGGGCTTGCCGCGGTCGGGTCGGTCACCGTCAACTCATCCACTTTCAATGGGAACCTGGCACAGGGGGGAAGCGTTTCCGGAGCAGGCGCCAACGACAGCCCGGGGGCGGAAGGCCTCGGCGGCGGCCTTTATGCGCTGACCGGGGCCGTCGCTATCACCAATTCCACCTTCGCGTTGAATCGTGCTGCAGGGGGAGCGGGAACGCCTCCTTCACCGGGACAAGCGGCGCCGTACGCATGGGGGTCGGGTGGCGGACTTGCCCTTGCTTCTAACACTGCGGCCATCCTTAACGTGACAATTGCCCTGAATACCGCTGTTCCACCGTCTGTATCCAGTTCCAATACCCCCTCCTTGGCCGGCGGTGTAGCCATTTTCGAGAGCGTGACTACGCTCTGGAACTCGATCGTGGCCAGCAACGCGCCCGCGAGTTTTTCCGGCGCCATCATTGATGGAGGCTGCAACTTCAGTTCCGATGCTTCGTCTCTCTTCACTGCCACAAACAGTGTGATAAATGTCGATCCCATGCTCGGGCCGCTCACTACCAATGGAGGTCCGACTTTGACGATGGCCCTTTTCCCCCTGAGTCCGGCCCGCGACGTGGTTCTGACGAACTACCCCCCGGTCGATCAGCGCGGGATTCCCCGCCCCCAAGGCCCGGCTGCCTGTAGCGGGGCTTTCGAATACGTGCAGACGTTGCCCGTCTTCACGCTGCAACCGTCCGGCACCAACTCCGTGCAGGCCGGCTCGAGTTTCGCCTTGCAAGCCCTGGCACAAGGCCTTGGCCCAATCGGCTACCTGTGGTCCAGGGACGGCGCCCTGCTCGCCGGCGCCTCCACAAACGTGCTAACGTTAACGAACGTCCAGGCGAGCGACGCGGGTCTTTACGCGGCCATCGCGACCAACAGCTTTGGGGCCGCGACCAGCACGGTTGAAACGCTGAATGTGGACTCAAGCCCCTACATCGTAACCCAGCCGGAGAGCGCGTCGGTTGATCCCGCCGCGCTAGTCTCGTTCACCGTGAGCGCCGGCGGTCCGGCGCTGCACTACGCCTGGTTGCACGACAACGTGCCGGTCCCGGGGGCCACCAACCCGGTGTTTACTATCAGCGAGGCGCTCCCCGGAACCCAGGGCAATTACCAGGCGATCATCACCAACTTCGCTGGGGCGGTAACCAGCCAAGTCGTCACCCTCACCTTCGACTCCGCTGCTCTGGCCATCCTGAGCCAACCGCAAAGCCTCACGGTAGCGGAGGGGCAAGCCTGCAGCCTCAGCGTGCTGGCAACCGGCGTCCTGCCCATCAGTTATCAATGGCTGCTCGGAAATGTCGCCCTCACCGGCCAGACCAATCAGGTCCTGAGTTTTTCCCAGGCCGCCCAGACCAACGCCGGCGCCTACAGCGTAGTCGTCACCAATGCTTACCTGGCTGTGACCAGCGCCCCGGCCACGCTCGTGGTGGTTCGCGCACCGTCCCTCTCCATCGCCGTGCAAGGCACGAATCTGCTCCTCTCCTGTTACGGCGATCCGTTCCAGGTCCGCCGGCTCCTGGGGACACCTACTCTGGCCGCGCTTGCGAATTGGATGCCGTTGGCAACCAACACCAGTTCGGGGAGCGGCGAGGTTTTTTGGACCCTTCCCGCGCCCACCAACCGCGCGTTTTACTTCCGTGCGGTGACTCCCTGAGCGCCAGCGGAGGTTCCGGCGCCGTGAGGCGGCTATTCCGGGGTGAAGGACAGGGCCTCCTCCAGCCAGGCATCCGAACGCAAAACCGCCAGGCGTTGTTTCCACGCGAGCCGTTGCCCCCGTTGCTGTGCCAGCGCGAAGGCGGCCTTGGCGAACCGTACCTGTTGCCAGGAGACCAGGAGCTTGGTGAGCGCCGCTGGCAGGTGTCGCCGAATGAGGTCGTCCTCCAGGCTCACGAAAGCCTGGGCGCTGCCAGGGTCCCCCTGACGCCCAGCCCGGCCGAAGAGCTGCCGGTCCACGCGTCCTGATTCGTGCCGCTCGGTGGCGAGGACGTGCAGCCCACCCATTTCGCGGACGCCTTGACCCAGCCGAATGTCCGTCCCCCGCCCGGCCATGTTCGTGGCTATGGTAATCCGGCCCGGCTCCCCGGCGACCGCGATGATGGCGGCTTCCTCGGCCAGGCGGGTGGCATTCAAGACGCGAAAATCGAAACCGCGCTCTTGCAGGCGGCGCGCCACATACTCGCTGGCGGCAACACTGCGGGTCCCCACGAGCAGAGGACGGCCGGTGAGGTGAATACGGGTTATCTCCTCGACCACCGCTTCCCATTTGGCCTTTTCAGTCGGAAAGCAGCGGTCCGGCCATTGCTCGCGGATGCAGGGGCGGTTGGTGGGGATTCGCACCACCGGCAAGCCATAGATCTGCCAGAGCTCGGCCGCGGCCTCCCAGGCCGTGCCGGTCATGCCTGACAGGTGGTGGAAGCAGCGAAAAAACCGCTGGAAACTCATTCGGGCGATGGTTTCGGCCGGGTCCGAGAACTCAATCCCCTCTTTGGCTTCGATCGCCTGATGCAGCCCTTCCTGCCAGGTCCGTTGAGGCATGGGACGGCCGGTGAATTCGTCCACGATCACCACTTTGCCGTCCGCAAGAATGTACTGCCGGTCCCGTTGGAAGAATTCGCGGGCGGTGAGCGCGGTGCGCACGATTTCACTCCGGCGCCCGCTCGTCCGCCAGAAGCCTGGCAGGCCGGCGCAGGCTTGGGCCAGTTTCTCCCTGCCAACCGGAGTCAGTTCCACTTCCCGGTGCCGGAGGTCCAGCCGGTAGTCGGTTTCAGGCTGGAGGTCCAGGGCCAGGCGGCAGGCCAGTCGGGCCACCTCGCGCAGCATCTCGTTTTTATGCGCGGTGGAAATAATCAGGGGAGTGACCGCCTCATCGATCAGAATGCTATCCGCTTCGTCCACAATGGCGGTATCGAGCCCCCGCAACACGAGGCCGGACGGCTCGGGATCGCGGGGGCGCAGCAGCCGCCGCAGGACGCGCCGGGTCGAGTGAATCAAACTGCCCAGGCGCAAGCGGTCGCGGAGAAAGTCCGCCAGCAGTTCCTTGCTGGTCGTGTAAGTAACATCCCGTCCATACTCCTTGGCGCGCTCCTCCGGGACCTTCACCGAGGTGACGCACCCGACGCGCACGCCGCAGAAATGATAAAGTGGAGCCAGCCAATCGGCATCGCGTTGCGCCAGGTAATCGTTGACCGTGATGATGTGCGTCGGCCGCTTGGACCAGCCGGCCAGAACGCCGGCCAGTCCGGCGGTGAGGGTCTTTCCTTCACCCGTGGCCATTTCCGCCAGGCAGCCTTTATGGAGGGCCAGGGCGCCCACGAGCTGGACCGGAAAGGGTCGCAGCCCCACAGCGCGATGAGCCGCCTCGCGCAGGGCAGCCAGCGCCGGCTCCAGCACTTCCCGCCCCGGACGCGGCTCACGACGAAAGCTATCCCGACAGGCAAGCAGTTGTGCCTGCAGAGCATGGTCCGCGAGGTTGCAGAATTGGCCGGCGAGGGAGTCGATCCGTTCGGCTTGCGCCGTCAATTGGCGCAGGCGCGCCTGGCGGCGCTGGTAATTGCCGATGCACCAGTTGGTCAGGGCGTCCAGGCCCTGGAGCGGGCGCTCGGGCACGCGATGCGCCGTCCGGCGATGGTCCGCGGTGGGCAGGCGGATGGCCGGCACGCCGGCCGTCTTTGCGCTCGGTGAACTCATGGGCCGCGGGTCAAAGTTGGTAGCGTTTCTGCAGCAGTTGGCGCAGGTCCCGCATCCACCGGGGCAGCAGCGGCTCCCAGGGCTGTTCGAACCGTATCTTTCCGCCACGCCCGTGCAGCAGCCTCGGCTGTGCGGCGGCGGACACATCGGCGCGGATCTCGAAAAACGGCTCGGCGCTCCGCACCCCATTCGGATCATCCTGCGTCACCGGCATCTCGCCGCCTCCATGCCAGCCCAGAGCCGGGGAGGGCAATACCTGTTGGCCGCCGGGCACGATCTTCCAGTTTTGCGTCCGCATCACTTCGCCTGCCTGGCCGCTGAGCCGCACTTGCGCGCTGCGAAGTTGCCGCGCGAAAAGGCGGTCGGCATCCGTCTGCCTCACGGTGGCCACAAAATGAAAAGCCGCCGGGTTCACCACCAGTCCCAGGGGCGTTCCCCGCGGCTCCCAGCGCCCCAGCGATTCCCGGACCTCGGGCGCGACCCACAGTCCGTGGTGGCGCGCGCGGACGACCAAAGCTGCCCGGTCCTCGAGCAGCTTCGCCACCCGGTTGGTGGCAGATTCGAGCAACCGGAGGAGCGGCTGCAGGTTGGGGACCGAATTGGCCAGGGCTGCCTGTATCCGCGCCTCGACCTCCTCCTGGGTCGCTCGCGCCAGTTTCAATTCCAGCTCCAGTTCGGTATTCTCCAGGCGCACGAGCGGTTGCCCGGCGTCCACCGGGTTACCGGGGTCCGCCATGACCTCGGCGACGAACCCAGGCGATTCATTGATCACTTGCGTCCATTCCTGGGCTTGGATCAGCCCGGGCGCGCGAAAATGACTGGGAAAGGGCACAAACTGCAGGAGGCTCAAAACGCCCCCGGCCAGCAGAACCGACACCGCGATGGCCCGCGGGCGCTGGCGTTCGAGGTTGGGACTGGCCGCCAGATAATAGATGTACCTGCCCACGGGCACAGTGATCCAGGAGACGAAGCACACCAGGGCCATCAGGATGCCGATCAGGAAAAAGTGGTCTGCCACGACCAGGAGGACCCCGGCGAAGACGATCACCCGGTAAATCCCACTGGTGATCCCATACACGACCAGCCAAACGGCCTCGCCGCGAGTGTGCGCGGGGCTCTCGGATTTCTTGAGGCCAAACAGGCTGCGTTCGCAGAGGCGCCGCAAATGCGCGTTGGCCCGCTGGGAGAGGTTCGGGATTTCCAGCAGGTCGCACAGCATGTAATAACCATCGAAGCGCAGCAGCGGGTTGGCGTTGAAGATCAACGTCGAGACTGAAGCCACGAAGATGATATTATAGGCCAGGCTATGCACCGTTCCCTGGCCCGTGCCAGCCCAAATGAACACGGCCACCGCGGCAAAGAACACTTCCACGATCATTCCCGCCCCTCCCACCAGCAGCCGGCGGGAGCGAGACCGGAAAGACCAGGCGGCAGTGGCGTCCACGTAAGGCACCGGGGTGAAGATCATCAGCAGTACGCCCATCACATGCACCTCGCCGCCGAACTTCCTGGTGAAATAGGCGTGACCGAACTCATGCAGGCTCTTGATGAGCACCAGTCCAAGGTAGAGCAACGGCAGGTTGCCCGGAGCCAGGACGGCCTGGCTTTGCTGCTTTAGGGAAGCCCAATGGTCGATGGCCACCTTAAGGCCAGCTCCCACCACCGCCAGCCAGAGGACAGCCCCAAGCCCACTGATGAGCGGCCCAACCACGGGCAGCGTCCGCACCAGAAACCGGTCCGGGTCGAGCAAGGGAAACCGCATGAACATCAGGTTCAGCAATCGCGCCCGCCATTCGCGCTGTTTGCGTTCGCGGTAGCGCTCGAACAACTCGCCGCTGTTGGACGCGGTGTCATATTGCAGCAGGTTGGCAAAATAGAGCTGGGCCAGCAACCGCAGGGTTTCCTCCTGGCCCGGCGCGTCTTCCGGGAATTCCTCCAGACATTGGCGCCATACCTGGTCCACCGTGTGGTTCAGGTCCAGGCGGGCCAGAAAGAAGTAAGCCGCGGGCGTCAGACGAAAGAACTCGTTGGTCAGCGGGTTCTCCACCACAAACCACCGTTCTCCGCGGTAGTTCTGGCGTCGGAATCTGGCGCTCGACCGCAGGCAAAGGCGCTGGTTGGCGACGCGGTACCAGGATTCGCTGAAGGTGGAGGATGCTCCGGTCATAGCTCACCACCACAGCTTCAGGCGAAGGAAATCCACCGTCCGGTGGGTGAGAATCCACCAGAGCGTGCGCCGCTCGACTTGGAACTTGCACAATCCAGTCATGCCGGGCCGCCACCATTTCTCGCCACCGTGTTCAAAGCCGCACCGGACCAGGAAAACGCTCCCGTCGGGCCTCGGAACCGCGGCCGATTCCAGCCTTTGCACCCGCACCGGGAAGGTGAGCTTGGGCTGGCTCACGAACGCGATCTCACCCCGGTCCTTGCCCAGCACCTCCGCCACGTCACGTTCGCTGACCTCCGCCTGGACATAGAGATTCTCCAACCGGGCGACTTTCATCAACGCATCGCCCTGCCGCACTGGCGCCGCCAGGCGGTCACGCAGGTCGCCCTCGACAATGACCCCGTCAAAGGGAGCTTTGAGGGTCGCCTCGGCCAGGCGATAGTTCACCAGGTCCGCCCGCGCTTTGGATTGTTCACCCATGGCCGTGGCGATTCTCATTCCTGCCAGGTCATTGGTCGCCCGCGCCTTGTCCGCCTCCCGTTGGAAGCGAGCCACATCCGCCACCGCGGCCAGCTTCTCCAGTTCGAGCTCCCGCGTCACCAGCTTCAGCAACGGGTCCCCGGCTTTCACCACGTCCCCCGGCCGCACGAAAACTCGCTCAATATAGCCGTCAAAAGGAGCCGTCCGGAACGACACCTCGTCACTCTTGAGCACGAAATTGCCCTCCACACGATAGGGGACACGGAGAAAGAACAGCAATGTCAGCAGGATGGCTGCCAGCACGGCGGTCATCTTCGCCCAGGTGTGCCGGGGACCGACGATTACCGCCAGCCGGTCTTTCAACCAGGCCGCAAGTCGGGCTCCAAACCAACGGTCGTGGCCGTGAAGCTCCGCCAGCCGGCACGAGGCCATGTCGCAGCAGAGCCGGATTTGTTCCAATTCGGTTGCGGTAAACGGGCTCTCCCGGCGTTCGCAAGTGACCACGGCCACCGGGTTCGAGTCGTGCCGCAAAGGCAGTGAGCAGAGGTGACCCGGAGCGTGTTCCCGGGCGTATTTCTCGTGGTCCCGGAGGACGGTTGAACGGCCTTCCTGGGGTGGCCAAAGCACCTCCTCGTCCTGGTCGAGGGCCTCGTCCATCGCCGTTTCCAACGCCTGAATTACGGCCATTTTTCGGTCGAACCTCTCCGTGCGGCTCATGGCCCGGAGGCGGATGTACCCGCCTTCCAGCCAGCCGAGGCTGGCGCGCTCGCAACGAAAGTGGCTGGCCAATCCATTGCAGAACGCCAGCGCCGTAGCCAGGAAACGCTTCTCCGCGTCTACGCAGAGCATCAGATCGAGACCCGTGGTCAGCTTGTGCACCTCATCGGAGCTCTGCTGCAAGGATTGCTGCAGGCGGAACGACTCGGGCACGTCCAGGGCCAGCCTGAGCCTGAACAGCGCCTCCCGGGCGGCCGTTTCGGTAAACTCGGATAACAGCAGGATGATCACGGAAATGCCTTTGGCACTGGGGAGTTTAGGCGCGGCCCCAATGGCGTAGTGGCCAGGGCCTCGCGGCGGCCCGGGCTCAAGCGAGGCCACAAAGCCTTCTCCGGTCTTGGCGCAGTCGGCGGCCAGCGAATCCAACTGGGCACGGAACGCGGCCAGAAAGCGGGAAGGGCCAAGATTGGCCGACCACTCCCCCAAATGCTGCCAGCTCGAAGGTTGGGCGGGGTCCTGTACCAGCAACACAACCATGCTCGCTGAGGTCACTCCCGCCAGGCCCCCGAGATAACGCGGCCAGAAGTCCTTTGGCGGACCCGTGAAGTTCCGCAACTGCGCCAACTCCCTCAGCGCGCTGTTTTGCTGTTCCTTGAGTCCTGTGAGCTCGGAAGCCATACGTCACACTCCTGTGTCGCAGAGCATTACGCCGGTCAGGCCCGGCTGGACTTTGCCCCCCGTGTTCTCAAAGAGCACCTTGACCTTCCGCAACGAGCTGGCTGGGTCCACCACAGGGGACAGGAAGACGATTTTGCCCGGCAGCGTCACCTTTGCCCCACCTGTCTCCACCTCGATCATAAGCTGCTGCCCGAGTTTCAGGCGGCTGCCCAGGTTCGCCTCGACGTTGGTTACCAGGTAACAGCGGCGGCAATCCACCACCCGCACCAACGGCTGGTACGGTTGGCAGGCCTCGCCGACTTCCGGCCAGACCTCGGCGATAACGCCGGAAAGCGGGGCGATCACCTGCCGGCGCCGCAACTGCTCGACGGCTATGTCGTGCTCGAGCGCCGCGACCTTGTATTCAGCCTCCTTCTTGTCCAGCTCCTCCTTGCTGGTGCCTTTGGTCGTCTTAAACAGCTTCTGCGTGCCCTCAAAGTCGCTCTGTTTCTGTTCTCGCAAGACCTTCCGCCGGGCGGCCTCGAGCCGCTCCAGGTTGCTGTCCAGCTCCAGCAGCACGGCCCCTTCTTGGACGAAAGCCCCTTCTGCGAACTTACGGCTGGTGACAATCCCGGGCACCGAGGCGCTCAAGGTGACATCCAGGTAGGGTCTTATGATCCCGGGACATCGTGTTTCTGCGGCCCCTGAGGCCAGCGCCATAAGGCAGGCCACGCCTAGTGCGGCGACCCGGAACGTCGCCGAAATCGCGAGCATATCTCTGACTATTCCGGTTAAGGGGCTGCAGGACTTCATCTTAGTTGGTTTTTGAGGGGAAAGGCCCAGTCGGAGGTGGATTGGTCGGGGGCGGCGGCGGCGTGGCCGCGGTCGGTTCGCCGCCGGGCTTTGCGGGCTCCGGGCTCGCCTCTGCGGCATCCTTGAGCAAGTCCTTGAATCGGGCCGCCGGCATCCCGGCCTGCTGCAACAATCGAAGCGTCCGCTCCTGGACATCGCGTTGCGAGAAGTCCAGGTTGCGCGAGCGCAACACGGCGCCCTCGCTCAGCTCGAGTTCGAGGCGGGCGCGCTCGGTTTTCACCTTGGCCTCAAGCACGGAGTTCCTGGCATCGAAGAGCGCCGCATCGGCATCCAGCACGTGCTGCACATCTGTCTTGCCGACCTCCTGACGCTTCAACTGGGTCTCGAGCAGGGTCTGGTTGAAGGCAACGATTTGTTCATAATCCTGGATGCTGCCCCGAAGGCTTCCCAGCTTTCGCAACGAGGCGGTGATCGAGCTGAGGACCTGACTTTCAGTGTCGTGCAACGCCAACAGCGCCTGTTGCTTGCGCAATCTGGCCGCGTCCAGCTCGTTTCTACCGCGAATCCCCAAGCCCAGCGGGACATGCAGTTCCACCCCGGCCGTGAAGGACGGATATCCGCCGTGCTCCATCTCGTCCCAGGAGCTCCCAGGGTCCGGACCCAGGCCGTTCAAACCGAAACTGGCCTTCAAGTCCAATTGGGGCAATCGTTGATTCCTGGCGTAAGCCACCCGTATGTTCTCCTGCTGCAGTTTCTTAATCTGCCCCAGGTAGTCGGGATTCAGTTGGAGCGCGGTCCGTCCGCTTTGGGCGAACTCCGGCACGGGGCCTGGCTGCGCCGGCGCATCCGTCGCATGAAGCAAGGGCGCCACATCGCTGGACGTCTCGGAGATGAGCGCGGACATCTGCGCGGCGGTATCGTAGAGCTTTTGCCTGGCTTCCTCCAGCTTGGACCGGCGGAGCGCGAGAGCCGCCCTGGCTTCCAATGTCTCCAGCTCCGAGCCTTTCCCGTTCTGGAGCCGCGCCTGGCTGTCCTGCAGCAGCCCTTCCGCCAGGCGCGCGGAATCCTGAAGAAACCGCACCTGTTCCTGAGCCAGATACAGATTCCAGTACGCCGCCTCGGCAGTCGTAATCACCAGCATCATCTGGCGCCGGTATTCCTGATAGGCGACATCCCCACCCAACGCCGCCAGGCGGATATTGGCCAGCGTGGACGAAAACCACGCATTCTTCAGCAGGGGTTGGGTAAGGGTGACGCCTGCAAACGTCACGAATTCCCGTCCTGACCGATTCGTGAAAATGGTGCCCAACGTCGGGTCCTGCAGGTTGTTCCGCAGATCATGGAGCGTGTAGCCCAGCGAAATCTTTGCCCCCGTTGGGACCAGCGCCTCCAGCGTGCTGCCGTAATCGTTGTTCTTCTCCTCAAAGAGGACATCTCCCGCGGCGCGCCGCTCCTGCGCCGTGTTCTGGCGCCGGTTCTCCTGACGGTCATAATTGAGCACCAATTCCGGCTCGAAGACCCCTCGCTCGGCTCGAAACCGCTTGTCGGCGATCTTCACCTCGAGCGCCCGGACTTGAAGACTCTCATTCTGCTCCAAAACCAACCGCAGAAACTGGGACAAAGTCAGGTCACGAGTTTGTGCGGGAATCGGGCTCTCGCCGAACACTCGATACAGGCAACTCGCCGCGCAAACCAAAGCCAATAGCCGCCACGCAGAGCTGAACCGGAGCCCCAGGCTTGCGGTCATCTGGCGGGACCAATTCACACGAATGCACTGGTCCTTTGTATGGGACGCAACAGCGATTGTCAACAAATTGTGTGACTTATTGCGGCTGAAAAGTGAATAATAAAAGCTAAAAAGTGTATTGATACATAGAGACTCTTTGCTAATATCGGTCCGAATTCTGAATGGCGGGTAACCTGGCCCGCCTGAAGCAAGCGAAGGATAGGACGAATCATGCGGTCCCGGGCTGGAACTACCGAGTTTCGACTGGAAGAACTTGAGCCGCGAGTTATGCTTTCGGCAAATCTCGTGGCTGCGGGGACTGCTGCCTCTGTCGTCGCCCATTACCAGCATCACCCGGTCCTTGCTGAAATCTCGCTCTCATCTGCTCCTGCTCCCGGATGCCTTTCCGAAGCGGGTCCTGCCTACGAACCAGCATCCCCCGTTCAGGACATATTTGAGGGCGTAGAACAAACGTCACTCGCCGCGCCTCCGGCGGTCACACAAACTCACTCACAAACTCAGAGTGCCAGTGCCGCCGCCGATCAGGACGCGCTCAGCGCGCGAGTTCAGGAGACTTCCGCGACCACGGCGACCGTCAGCACGGCTGCCCCCAGAGACCACGCTGCTTTGAAGACTTTGCAAGGTAATTCGACCAATCCTCAGACCACGAGCGTAACCGAAAGCCCCTCCAAGGTCTCCGAGTTGACCGCCACCCTGCGCTCCGCCAATGGCCCCCCGAGCGGCCCAATTGCCGGTCAAATCAGTTCGAATTCTACAAAGACTATTGGCGCCTCCTCTGCTACTCCCGCCTCGGTGCTGAGTAGCGGTGTTCCGTCGGGTCCATCCCATCCCCAACCTTTGGACCAGACGCCGGACCTCGCAAGCTATATCCAAGATCTCCTGGCGAGTGAGAACGCCAGCTTTACCTCGACCGAGAACCTCGATAACGCGTCCCTAGGCGGCTTTCTGCAACTGCAAGGGGTGACCTTGGGCGTGGCGGCCACGCTCTCGGGTGGAACCTGGAGCGGGAGTGTGAGCATTTCCGTGACCGGCGCGACGCTGTTCCCGGGAAAGAGCTTCAATGGAAGCATCGCCTCCACGACGAGTGCCCCGGCGCTCACCGGCATTTACGCGATCGGCAGCGGATTCAATTTAAGCATCCCGCAGACTGCCAGCTTGGTCCTGCAGCTCGGAGAGGCGTTGACGATTACCGCCAGCGGTGTCAGCTTCACCTACAATCCGAACGGCGCGGCCAACCAAACCCTTGCTACCCTGCAAACCGCTACCGTGACTTCCCGGCAGTTTTCAGGCATGCCCACGGCCACGTTGAGCAACTTTGCCATTCGCGAGGACGGCTTCAGCTTCGATGCATTCACCCTAAGTTCCCCGACCGGCGCAACGCCGGGCATTGGCAACTTCATCTCGACCACGGGTGTGACCTTGACCGTGTCGGACTTTAACACGTCCTTCGGCACCGACACGAGCCAGCCCTCCCTGAGCGGGACCATTGGTGCTGCCGTCACGGGCCTGAGCCTCTTCCCGAACGGGAATCTCGTTCAGCTCCAGGCATCGAGTGTCAGCGCGGCTTACAGTTTCGCAGGCTTTGACGGGACCAGTTCGACCGGCCAACTCCAGGTGACCCTCTCGGGTCTCCAGCTGAGCATGGGCGAGGCGTTCACGCTGACGGCAAGCGGGAATGTGGTTTTGACTCCCGGCCAGGCGACGATGGCGACCATCGCTTCGGCCACCTTAAGCTCGCCCCAGTTCACCGGGTTGGGCGCCCTCCAGGTGACTAACCTGGTCATCAGCCAAACCGGTTTCAGCCTCGGCAGCCTGACCTGGAGCAGCAATGGAGCGGTGTCCATCCCGGACATCGTTGACGCCGACAGCGCTACGCTGACGTTAAGCAATTTCGCCCTCCAGTATGGAACGACGCCTGCCGTCAGCGGCGGCATTGCGGTTTCGGCCACGAACGTCGTCCTCTTTCCCGGCGTGCCCTTGTTGGACCTCCACTTGGGCGACCTGACAGGGTCTTACCAATTCGGTTCCGGTTCCTCGGCTATCCTGAGCCTGCACATCCCCAGCCTGGACATCCCCCTGGGCGATGCGCTGACCATCCATTTGGGCGAAGTGGACATCAACCCGGGCCAGACCACGATGCTGCGCGTCTCCAACGCCACGGTGACCGCAAACCTCTTCTCCGGCCTGCCGACCTTCAACCTGAGTGACTTTGACCTGACGCAGACCGGTTTCAGCCTCGGCAGCCTCGATATTGCCTCGCCCTCGGGCACGACGGTGACGGTCGGCGGATTCCTCTCGTTTTCCAGCGTTGATTTCCAGGTGACGAATCTCGTGGTGGACAGGACCGCCACCCCGGTGGTCACCGGCTCGATCAGCCTGACGCTGGGCACGATGACATTATTCCCTGACAGCTCCCTGGTGACCTCCGCCTTCACCGGTCTGAAGGCCAACTATGACCTGGCCAGCGCAACTGCCCCAGGCCAGTTGACCCTCTCCGCCGACAGCATCTCGCTCACGATTGGCGGCCAGTTAACCTTGTCGGCCAACAACATCACCATCACCCCCGGCTCGAATACGCTGGCCACCATCGGCACCGCCAGCCTCACCTTCGACCTGCTGAACAACCTGGCGGTCACGGTCAACGGGCTGCAGATTCAGCAAACCGGCTTTACGATTGATTCGGCCACTGCCACGGTTTCGAACATCACCCTGGGCGGCATCCTGGCCTTGCAGGCGCCCACCATAACTCTGACTAACATCAACTACACCTTTGGCCACTCCTTAAGCGGCACGGTGGGTTTCAGCACCACCAGCGCGGCCTTGAACCTGGGCTCGGCGCTGCAAACCTCCGCCAGCAGCCTGAGCGCCAGCTACGACCTGGCCAGCGGCGTGCTGACGGTGACACTGAATTCCTTTGCGCTCGACGTGGCGGACTTCGCCACGTTCAGCGCCTCCAATGCCGCGATTACTTACACCCCGGCCACGGGCGGTTCCGCTACCGCCCTGGTGGGCATAACCGGGGTCCAGGCGTTCATGGGCCTCGACGGCGTGGGCGTCTCCGTGAACTCCGGCACGCTGGCGCTGGCGGTCTTCGAGGCCGCCGGCGGCGGCCTCACTTACGCCCTGGATGCCACCGGCGCGGTGAGCCTGGAGGGCATGCCGGCCAACACGCTGAGCCTGAGCGGGAATATCGAGTTCCGGGAAGACACCGCCGGCGCCATCTCCCAGGCCGTGACTGTCAACGGCACGAATGTGTACCTGAACTTTGCGGGCAACGAAACCTCGGTGCTCGCGGGGGGACTGAGCCTTTCGGTGGGCAGCTTCGTTTCCCTGACCGGCGATTTTGGCTTCACCGAATTCACGGACACCACCAGCGGGGCAACCACGCTCGAGATCGGTGCGACCAATGTGGACGCGACCGTGGCTGCCGGCAGTGTCAGCGTAACGGTTACCGGCGCCAGCCTGGGCCTCCTGGTCCAGCCGGGCACGGGCACGAACTCCACCGCCTACGCCCTGGTGGCCAACGGTGGCGCCGATACCTTGAACGGAGTGCCGGATTTGAGCCTCAGCGCCTCGAATTTGGCAGTCCGGGTGCGGCATGGATTGGACCCGTCCACCGTGAAGAACCCCGCTAACTCGGGCGGTGCGCTGGGCTCGGTCCACACGCCGGGCGGCGACGTGACCCTGGACTTCTCCAACCTTGGTTCGGGCACCGGCAACGTGACGGACATCGAAGGGACGGTCACGTTGACCGTGGCGAACTTTGTCTCACTCTCCGGCAGCTTCGGTTTCCAGCAATTCACCGACGGTTCGGGCAACACCGACCTGGCGATCGGGGCGACCAACGTGAATGCGGTGCTGGGGACAGCGAGCACCAATGTCACCGTCTCGGGCGCGAACCTTGGGTTGCTGGTCGAGCCCGGGGTCGGTTACGCCCTGGTGGCCACGGCCACCTCCTGCTCGTTGAACGGCATCCCCGACTTGACCCTCAGCACCACCGGCCTGGATGTGCGGGTGCGCAGCGGGTTGGATGTCTCGACCCTCAAAGGCGTCCCCACCTCAGTCCAAACCCCGGCCGGGGCCGCGACCCTGGACTTCTCCAACCTTGGTTCGGGAACCGGCAATGTGACGGACATCGAGGGCACGGTCACGTTGAACGTGGCGAACTTTGTCTCGCTCTCCGGCAGCTTCGGTTTCCAGGAATTCACCGACGACTCGGGCGGCAGCGACTTGGCGATCGGGGCGGCTAACGTAAGCGCGGTCCTGGGAACGGCGACCACCAATGTCACCGTCTCGGGCGCGAACCTTGGGGTGCTGATTGTACCCGGGGGCGGTTACGCCCTGGTGGCCACGGCCACCTCCTGCTCGTTGAACGGCATCCCCGACTTGACCCTCAGCACCACCGGCCTGGATGTGCGGGTGCGCAGCGGGTTGGATGCCTCGACCCTCAAGGGCGTCCCCACCTCAGTCCAGACCCCGGCTGGGTCCGTGACCCTGGACTTTTCCAACCTCGGCTCGGGAACCGGCAATGTGACGGACATCGAAGGGACGGTCACGTTGAACGTGGCGAACTTTGTCTCGCTCTCCGGCAGCTTCGGTTTCCAGGAATTCACCGACGGTTCGAACCACACTGACCTGGCGATCGGGGCGGCCAACGTGAATGCAGTCCTGGGGACAGCGACCACCAATGTCACCGTCTCGGGCGCGAACCTTGGGTTGCTGGTCGAGCCCGGGGTCGGTTACGCCCTGGTGGCCACGGCCACCTCCTGCTCCTTGAACGGCATCCCCGATTTGACCCTCAGCACCACCGGCCTGGATGTGCGGGTGCGCAACGGACTGGATGCCTCGACCGTAACCGGCGCGCCGACCTCGGTACAAACGCCGGACGGGTCTGTGAGCCTGGACTTGTCCAACCTTGGCTCGGGGACCAGCAAGGTGACCGATATTGAAGGCGCAGTTACGTTGAACGTGGCGAACTTTGTCTCGCTCTCCGGCAGCTTCGGTTTCCAGGAATTCACCGATGGTTCGGGCAACACCGACCTGGCCATCGGGGCAGCCAACCTCAATGTAGTCCTGGGCACGGCGAGCACCAATGTCACCATCACGGGCGCGAGCCTCGGTTTGCTGGTGCAACCCGGCACGGGTTACGCCCTGGTGGCCAACGGCGGGACCGACACCTTGAACGGCGTGCCGGACCTGTCCATCACCAGCACCGGCCTGTCTGTGCTCGTCCGCCGGGGGTTGGACCCCGTTGCGCTCACCACGGCCGGCGCGCCCACTTCCGTCCAGGTCCCCGGCGGCAGCGTGAACTTCAACTGGAGTGGCCTCGGCTCGGGCGATATCACCGCGATCAGCGGGACCATCTCGATTAACGTCGCCAACTTCGTTTCCTTGAGCGGCCAGTTCAGCTTCACGGAAACGACCACCGGCACCCTGACCAAGATCCTCGTCGGGGCCTCAAGCGTCAGCGCCTTCATCGGCAGCGTGGACGGCAACGGCAATCCCGCGCTCGGAGTTCAAATCACCGGGGCCAGCTTCGGACTGGTCATCTATCGCGACTCGACCGCCGCGAGCTCAACCTATGCTCTCCAGGCCACCGCTCCCAACATTACGCTGGTCGGCCTGCCTGCCGAGGTCAGCCTGACTGGCTCGGCCAGCGTCGACATCAATACCACCGGCGCGGCGGTCAATGAAACCATCCCCAACACCAACCCAGGCGTGACGGTCACGTTCACTGACGGGACCAACAACACCGCTGACCAGCGGAATATCAAGAGCTTTGGCGGCAGCCTTTCGCTGACCGTCGGTTCGGTGTTCAGCCTGTCAGGCGGTTTCTCCATCAGCGAGAGCGTGAGCGGCTCCGAGACCGAAGTGCTGATTGGCGCCGCCAACGTCCAGACCGCCGTTGGTTCCACCGTCCAGCCGGACGGGGGCACCGACACGTTTACCCTGTCCAACGGCACGCTGGGTCTGGTGCTTTTCAGCAGCGGTGGGATCAGCCAGGGCTACGCGCTAACCGCCTCTGCGACGGCGACCGTGGCGGTGGGGTCCGCCCTCTCGGGCAGCGCCACTATAACTATTCGCCGCAACACCACCACTTCCGCGGTCAACGAGACCATCTCTGTGGGCAATTCAAGCGTGTCCGTGGTCTTCTCGGGCTCGAACCCGTCGGAAGTCGCCACGGTGGCGAATGCCAGCGGCACCGGCGCCTTCCAGCAAATTATCCTGAGCAATGCCAGCCTGAACCTGGACAACACCCTGATCATTACCGCCAGCCAGGGATCCAACAGCACGCCGACGACGGGCGCCTCAAGCACCAATTTGACCGGGGTGACGTTGAGCCTTCAGAATCCGTCCGACACCACGCAGACTTTTTTCAGCATAAGCGCTGGTTCGGCGGTTTATACCGCCTTCACTGACACGGTGACCGCCACCGCCGCCACTGCCGCCGGCCTGCCCGCGCGAGCCGATGGACAGTCCTGGGAGAATGGCGACAAGGACTTGGTGCTGTCGAATATCACGTTCTCGATAGGGTCGTTCGTCACCTTCAGCGCCGCTTCCATCGATGTCCAGCATTACACCTCCGGCTCGGGCACGGTTGACAGCTTCACCTTCTCCGGCGTTACCGTCACCTTCCTGGCTGGCGGCAAGCCGATGGTCAGCCTGAGCGGCAGCGCCCAATTTCACTACAGCAGCGCGGATGGCTTTGATCTCGATTCGTTCACGCCGACTGGCTTTTCATTCCTGGACCCGACCATCACGCTTGGGCCGCTCAGCCTGACCAACCCCAGCGTTAGTCTGAAGAATTTCCAGTACAGCCTCGGCAGCGCTTCCTCTGGGAGCCTGCCCGTCGACCTCTCGGCGGAGGTCGACCTGAGCGCCACGGCCGCCAGCATTGGTTCGGGCACCAGCGTGGCCAGCGCCTCGCTCTCGAATATCCAGGGCAGCTTCAACCTGTCCGCCGGCTTCGACGTGTTGCACCCGTTGCAGGTGCCCACGATCACCGCCAATGGCTTCACCGTGCAGGCTGACAACTGCACCATCACCTTTGGTTCCGCTCAATCTTCGTTCAGTCTGAGCCTCAGCGCCGGCACTCACGCCAATCCGCTGGTCATCAATCCCACGGCTGCCGCGAGCCAGGACCTCATCAGCTTCGGGACGCTCAGCGCCACCTTGAGGCTCGGCGCGGTCCAGTTGACCGGCAGCGCCAGCAATTTCGCCATCGAAGGCGACGGCTCATTCCTGACCAAGCCGGGATTCGCCGTCTCAATCAGTCTCGGCCCGGGCGGCGGGAGTTCGTTCTCCTGGCCGAGTTGGCTCCCGCTCCAGAGCGCCTCGGTCACGCTCTCCTGGGCGAACTTCAACGCGCACCCGGACCAATTCCTGATCGAGCTTTCGGCGTCCATCGATTGCAAGATAGGTCCGATCCAGTTGAGCGGCTCGGTCACCAATGCGGTGATTGACCCCAGCCTGGTCGCCGAGAACCGGTTCCCCATCACCTCGGTTGGCAGCATCCTCGTCAGCGCCTCCGGCAACCTGTTCGGCGGCACCATTAGCGGCACGCTGCTGGCAGGGGTGATGCGCTTCGACGCTAACGGGGCGCTCGTGGACGGCCTGGGCAACCTCCTCGGCGCCAACGGCACGCCGACGACTAACCCGGGCGCCGGACCCTTCACCAGTGTGTTTTACGCCGGCATCGCCGGCTCTTTGAATCTCGGCCCGTTCGGCATGACCATCCGCATCGGGCTGTCGGATTTTGGCCCGCTCCAATTGTATTTTGAGGTGGACGCGCCGATCCCGCTGGGCGACACCGGCGTGTTCATTGGGAGCCTGCGGGGCGGGGTCGATTTCAACGCGACCTTCCCCACGATCAATATCACGGGCAACGCGAGCGATGCCTTGCAACTGCGCCAGCCGGCCTTCAGCACGCCTGACAGCCTTACCGCCGCCCAGTGGCAGGCAGAGTTGCAGGCGCAGGTGGCCAAGGACTTTCATGATAATAATAACCAGGCCCCAACGACAGCCGACTTTGGCAAGCTCAGCGTCTCGTCGGTCATCATCGAGGCGGGCATCACGCTCTACGTGGGCAGCCCGGACGTGTTCAGCGTGTCGGCGGACGTGTTCTTCGACACCAGCGGGAAGTTCCTGGTGATTGGTTCGGCCACGATCGCCGACAGCCTGTCCATCGGTGTCAAGATGTACACCGACCTCTCATCGCTGATAAACAGCACCACCCCAAACCAGGTGAGCCTGAGCATTTTGTTTCTGATGGAGGTGCCTTCGCAGAACGGTCCCAACCCGATCACGCCGCCCATTTTCAGCCTCTACGGCGAGCTCACTTTCTCCTACAACTCCTCCACCCAGGTCTTCCAGATGATGATTGCCGGAGAGCTCGACCTGAACCTCCTGGGCGGGTTGCAGGCGAATGCCGAGGCCACGCTAACGCTGACATTCTCTCCAGACAGCTTCACTATCGCGCTTTCCAATGCCTCGTTCAGTATCCCTACCATACAAAAGGCTCCGCTCGGCACGGCCGGCGGCATGCTGACCATCCAAACCCTCAACGGCAGCACCAATGTCTGGGGCGGGTTCCTGCTCGTGCCCAATCTGACTTGCCTCCAGGAGGTGGGCATCTACGCCGGCGGCCAGGTCTTCATCAAGCTGAACACGACCAGCGATCTCAAGCAGGTGACGCTCCAATTGGCCAGCGGGCCCTACACCCTCAGCCTCGAGCCCCGGGCCTTCAGCCTCTTCATCAACGGCTACGCCGATTTCCAGATCAGCGGCAAGCAGGTGTTTCGCTTAGACGGCACGCTCGACCTGGAGATCACTACCGACCACTTGAGCATGTTCATCCAGGCCCAGCTATTCCTGGGCGGGACTGTGGACGGGCAAGGAAATCTGGACAACCCCATCCTGACGTTCAACGCCAACGGCCTCATCTACGTGCAATGGGCGACGGCCAACGGGATTAATCCCGGCTTTGCCGCCAAAATCACGCTCACGCTCGGCGCTAATTCCAATCTCCCGTCCGGCATCTACTTCGGCATGAACTGGCTGCTGGTGTTGAATACGACCGGCTCCGACGTTACTTACGTCATTCCTGCTCCGCTGCCCACCTCCCCGCCCAGCCCGCCTGTCCCCACGGTGATGGGGCCCGATTACAGCTCCGGCAACCCGCTGGCGCTCACCAGCTACGAGACGATCACTAACGGCCAGCGCACGCTGGTTATCCCCAACGGACCACCCGCCCCCGGCCTGTCCAATTATGCCACCTGGAGTCCTGCGCAAGGCGAGGCGAACACGCCTTACTTCATTGTCATCGGTCGCGGCAGCGTCACGTTGGGTAACTGCTTCGTGCTCACGGGCGCCATCAACATCACCGCCACTCTTGGCGCCTCCGGCTTCGACTTCTCCCTCGAGGCCAATGCGGCCCTGGCGGTCATGTTGAACGGGTCTCCCGTCCTGTCGTTCCAGGCCTCCGGCGGCATACAGATCAGCCACGATGGCGTGGCGGCGGCGCTCTCGATCAGTTACTCGGAGGGCTTCCCGGGCTTCACCCTGTCCGCGGCCTTCCTGCTCGAAATGAATACCACCGGGCAAACGGTTACCCTTGCCGGCATCACCGTCCCGGCTGGAACCTTGGCGGAGATATACGCCACCGGCGACCTGAAGTTCCTCAATGGAGTGGTGGACCTCAGCGGCTCCTTCAACCTCACGGTCAGCAATACCTGTTTGAGCCTGAGCGTGAATGCCAACTTGACGTTTTTCGGCGCCACCTTCACCGCCAACGGCAACGCCACCATTTACTACGATTCACATCCGGGCCTGGTCCTGTCGATCCAACTCGGTCTGCCGGGCGGCGGGGGAATCGAGCCGATCCCGGCTTTGGGCAACAAGTTCGTCATCACGGGCGGCTTCACCCTGCAAATCAACACCTGTTCCACGGCGAGGACCGTGGGTGGAACCTCTCTCCCGGCCGACTATTTCCACGTGGCCATCTCGAATCTCGGGGTTTACCTGTTCGGCTTCAACCTGACCGGCGGCCTCTCGATTACCATCAGCAGCGCCGGCTTTAGTCTCGACAACATCAACCTCAGCCTGGATTTCTTCGGCATCGTCACCCTGAGCTTTAGCGGTTATTTCCACACGGATGGCGCCTTTAGCTTTACCTCCTACGCCGGGTTCAGTTGGGGCGATGACTGGGCCGGCCTCAGTGGCAGTATCTCCGTGACCATCTCGAATACGGGCTTCAGCGCCACGGTGGCAGGCTCGATCAGTTTCCTGGGACTGTCGATTGGCCTCAGCGGAGCCTTGGCCATCGATAGCGGCGAGGTCGAGTTGACCGTGGGCTTTACCATACACTTCTGGTTCTTCGACCACACTTATCACCACACCTTTGTCCTTGGCCATACCAATTCGCCTCCGCCGGTGGGCACACCGACGACTTCCACCTCGACGGCCAACCCGCCGGCCTTGGCGGGAGTCAATTCGAGTGGCCAGTTGGTGCTGTATTTGGGCCAGGATGCCGGAAGCCGCACCAATAGCGATCACAGTATCTCCGTGGGGGCCCAATCCGCGGAAAACTACACACTGACCCGCGTCTCTGGCGATCCGGGGAGCGACACCGGGGAGACGATCCAGATAGTCGCCCTGGGATACACGGAGCAATTCACCAACGTAACCTCAATCCTGGTGCGTAACACGTCGGATAGCGGCAACACCACGACCCAGGATACTATCCAGATAGACAGCGCAATCGCCGTTCCGGTGAATATAACCGTCGGCGGCGGAGCCAATACCAGCTCCATTATCAGTACCGGCTCCGGACCCGCCACGATCAGTGTGACTGGCGACGGGACCAACCAGATCACCACCGGCAAAAGCGCTACCATTACCGTTACCGGCAACGGTGACAACACCATCAACACCACCGGCGGCGCGGTCTTAATCACCATTTCCGGCACCGGCGACAACGGCGTCCAGATCGACGGTCCCTGCACCGGTACAATCACTCTGACGAGCACCGCCACCGGTGACAACGTGATTGACTGTGCCGGCGGCTCGCCGACGATCAACGTTTCCGGTGGCGGTGACAATGAAGTGACGGTCAGCAGCGGCTCCGCTGAAACCATCAATGTCGGTGGCAACGGCGCCAACGAGATCAGCGCGCTCGGCGCGGGCAGCGCCACGATTAACGTCTCTGGCAACGGCGCCAATGACATTGCCACCGGGAGCGGCGCCGCCACGGTTTACCTGATCGGTTCAGGCGATAACGAGGTGGACACGGGGGCTGGGTTCGCCACCGTCTATGACGAGGGCAGCGGCGCCAACTCGGTCATCGGCGGCTCCGGCGGCGGGCTTTATATCGGCGGCGTTGACAGCACCGGCCGTCCTTACGCCAACAAAGGCACGAGCAACCTCGAGACGATCACGGGCAACTTCTCGGCCCAAATCTCCGGGTACATCGCCTACACGCTGACCGATTCCGGTTTGACCTGCGGCGCATACACGTTGTCGCTCAACGGCGTGACCTCCGTCACTCTCAGCGCCGCTTACCTCGGCACGCTTACCGAGAATCAGTTCTCGCTCACCGGCTGGTCCGGCTCAGCCACGCTCCACGGGACCGGGACCAACAATACCCTCACTTACAGCCCGGCCAGTTCCGTGAGCAGCTTGAACTACGTCCTTACGAACTCCTCGCTGCAAGTCACCGGCGGCTTGACCCAAACCATCACGCTTTCCGATATCCAGACCGCAAACCTGTATGGCGCCGCTGCCGGCACGAACACTTACACCGTGTCCAATTGGACGGGCCTGGGCTCGCTGACCGGGCCTGCGGGCGCCACCAACACGGTCATCGCCGCCGACGACACCGACTTCACCCTCTCCGACACCGCTCTGGACCGCGCCAACTGCGTCCCCTTGAGCCTCGCTGGCATTCAAAACGCCACCCTGTCCGGGGGCCCAAGCGGCAATACCTTCACCGCCTCCGAGTGGAGCGGCTACGCCAGCTTTGATGGCGAGGGCGGCAACGACACCTATGATCTAACGCTCACCGGACATGGCACCGGCATTTTCACCGTTGCCGACTCGGGTCCCGCCAGCGGGGACACGCTGAACGTCAACGGTGGCTGGACCACCTTCATCACCTCGTCCCAGGTGAAGGTCGGCACCCAGCATATCACTTACAGCGGCATCGCCGCCGTGGTCGTGACGGGAGTTGCCATGAACGTCCAGAGCACCAATGCTTCCGTCAGTACTCTCGTGGAAACCACCGGCGGGTACGACAGCAATGTCAATGTCGGCAGCGTCAGCAACACCCTGGACGGTATTTTGGGCGCCGTGCAAATCGAAAACGCCACGAATACGCCGAACCTGAATACGTTGAACCTGAACGACCAGGGCAACGCCGCCGGCCACACCTATACGCTGAGCTACGACTATGCGTTGGCCTGCGAGAAGCTGTCCCGGGACGGGATGGCGCCGATCACCTGGCAGGGGGTCGGGACGGTCAGTCTCAACGCGGGCCAGGGGAACGAGGCGATCAACGTGCTCACGACCGCGGCCTCGAGCAACGTGGTGATCAACGGCGGCTCTGGGAACAACGTGTTCACGGTGCAGGGGACCAACGCCACCAGCGCGGTGATTATCTATGGCGGCGAGGGGAACGATGAGCTTGTGCTCGGCAACGCGGGGAACACGGGCCAGGTCTTGGGCCAGACCTATTTTGACGGCGGCGCGGGAACCAATACCGTGACCATCGACAATTCGGCGGCGGGCGTCGGCGACACTGGAACGTTAACCCTCGACGACACTACCGTGATGCCTTATTTCCAGGTTTCACATCCGTCGGTCCAGATGTCCGGTTTCGGCGGCCTCTGGTATGCCAATGTGGAGGAGCTCAATATCAAACTCGGCTTGGCCACCACGAATGTAGTGGATATCGATGCAACCGGGGCGGGAATGCAGTCGGTCTCGATCCTTGGCACTTCCGGGAACGAGTCCTTCAATGTGGGTCAGTCTTCGAGCCATCCGCTTTCTGCCATTCACGGTCTGGTCAGCCTCGACGGCGGTCCAGCCGGCAACGACACCCTATCGATTGTGGAGAGCGACTTCCAGCCGGGACTCTCCTTCAGCAGCGACCGCCTCACGGCTACGACCTACACCGGCCAGGGCATGGACGGCGGCATCACGTGGAATCGTATCTCCACTTTGTCCCTCTCACTTCTGGGTAACACAGACCTCACCATCGCGGCTGTGCCAGTGGCCGCCACCACTGTGACCATGGGGGCGGGCACGGACCCCCATTCTGTAACGGTTGGCAACGGGCACTTGGGCGACGCGGCCGGCAAGGCCGCCTTCCCCATCAACAGCAGCCTGACCGTCACCGCTGAGGGCGGCAACTACGCCATGGTGCTCGACGACAGCCTCGACGCCGCCCCCTACGTCGCCCTGTTGAGCGCATCCGGCTTCGCCATCAACAACGGTTCTTGGTCCCTGTTCTCTGGGTTCGGTGAGGAGCGCGTGTTGCTCGGCTCCGGCGGCGGGACGGTCGTCGTTCTAGGCGCGCCGGCCGGTGTGAAGCTGCTCAGCATCATCGGAGGCGCGGGCCAAGACATTGTCGATGTTTCGGCTGTTCCGGCGGACACCGTTCTCGACGTCCAGGGCGGCGCCGGTGATGAGTTAAGCATTGCTGGGGCGGCTGCGTTGCAGGCCACGGTGGGCCCGGTTTTCTTCCAGGGCGATACCATTTCAATCAACGCCTCTGACGCCACCACATCGTACCCCCTCTATCTTGACCAACCCGCAACCATCCCGTGGCCGTACACGGGGTCGTCCCTGGCCGCGATTCGCGGCCTGGGCATGAACAACGGAATATTCTATACGGCGAAAACGATCAACATTACCCTGACGCCGCAAGCGGATACGGTCTATTTGCAAGCGACCACGCCGGGAACTCAATCCGTGACCATTTCCGGTGTGAAGGATACGGAAGGAAACGACGACTTCTACGTTGGCGGTGCAAGTGCCTTGACCAATCTCTACGGCAACCTGACGCTTGTGGCAGGAAACGGCAGTGGCGACCGGATGTGGATAGTCAATCAGGACAATACTACGGATTTCGACACCGGTACCAGCTTTGACAGCGTGTTGAGCTATGACAGCTCGCAGGGGGCAGAAACCTTCACCGGCCAGGGGCTTCACGGCACCCTTGCCTTCAGCGGTTTCACGGATTTGGGCGTATTCCTGGGCAGCGGCAAGAACAGCCTGGCCATCGACGCCGTCCCAGCCGGAACCTCACTGCAGGTCAACATGGGCGGCGGCGACGACCGGTTGAGCGTGGGCTACACCCACGGCCTCAGCGCGCTCAACATGAGCGTCCTCGGCCTGACCGGCGGCGGCAATGGCCAACTCATCTTCTCCGACGTGGGGGACACGTCCGATCACCCGTCGGTTCTCATCCAGGGTGGAAATATTCAAGGCCTCACGCCCGGCGGCGGCCAGATAGCCATCCCCAACAACGCCGGCTGGGCGTCCATAGCGCTCACCCTGGGAAGCGGCACAACGAATATCCAAGTAGTCGACAATTCGACCACCGGCCCTTGGCTCCCATTGACAATCCAAGGCACGACCGGACCTGTGAATGTCACGGTCAGCTCGCTCCAACCCAATGATTCGGTCACCTTCTATGGCGGCTCGGCCGATAATAACCTTTATGTCGGCGAAGCTTCGAGCAGCAACGATGTCTCCGGGACGGTGAAGTTCTTCGGCAGCGATGGCAACGACACGGCGTATGTTTACGAACTTGGCTCCCAGGGTACTGTATGGTTCCAGGGAGGCGCCGGAGAAAGCACACTCTGTGCCGATCAGCTCTTTACCTACACCGGTGGTGCTTCCGGCTACACGGCGGAATTCATTCAGGGTGCGGTATTGTTCTTCGGCGGCGAAGGAACGAGCAGTGTTGTGATCCAGCAGACCCTTGTGCCGACAAACGGCAACACGGTCACATTCGATAGCACGGTCGCACCGGGGTATGGCCAGGAGATGGGGCACATCGGCGGTCTGGGAATGGGACAGGGCATCTGGTACGACGCCGAGAAGGTGACAGTTCAACTCCAAGGAGCGCCCGGTTTGGCGAATCAGATTTACATCGACGCGACGGCCGCGAATCTTCAGACCTTGACTGTCGTCCAGGGGGATGCCTACGAAGACCAGTTCCATGTAGGCGACGCCACCGCCACCGGCAGCTCTTTGAGCGGCATCCACGGCACCATCGTACTCGACGGAGGAGCTGGCAGCTATACGGACACCCTCAACATCGATAACGCAAATGACCCCTCTGATTGGAGCGACATTACCCTGACGAACACCGGCTTCACGGGCATGGGCCTGCCCGGCGCTATCGTTTTTTCCAATATTACCTGGGTGACCGTCACGTTAGGGACTGGTGCGAATGAGATCTCGCTTGAGTCGGTGCCCTATATGAACTTTCCGGAAGGGTACGGCTGGCAACACAGCTACGCTTCCATCAACAACGTCAATGATCAGGACACCATCTTCGAGACGTCGCAGGTCGCGGATTTGAGTTTGAGCCAGGGGGGCTACTACTGGGAAGTGGACGGCACCCCTCCCGTGGGCATAAAAGTGGACTCTGCCCAACTGACAGGCACCGAACCGGCACTGCCGAGCCAGACGGTCACCATCATGGCCCAGCCGTTAGTCGTTGGGGCTTCCCAGGGCAGTGTCACCTATTCCTCGGAGTCCGGCTCCGACTTCTATTATACCTGGCAGGCGACCAAAAGCGTTAGTCAAGATGTAACTGTGTATTCTCAGATGGGTTACGGAGGCGGCCTCAAGTACGCGGTGAAGTTTTCCGTGGACATCACCAACGTTCCGGCTGCTGTAACAGTGGCTGATCAGACCATTTATGAAGGCGGCATGCCCGCCTTCACCATTACGGACCCGGGCATGCAAGTGGGCGAGACGTACACCTGCCAGTGGCAGGCCGTCAATACGGCAACCGGACAGACGGCCATGCTGGCTCCGTTCACGTGGGTCTCTCCGTACACCGCGAATGAGCAGCCACTCATCGCTCTTCCCGTGGGGACTTACCAGGTCACGCTCTTTGTAACCGATTCGGCAGCCACCAGCCAGAGTGCACCCGCCACGCTCACGGTCAATTATGCCCCTCCCCCGGCCCTGGCAGCAGTCAACTCGAGCGACCAACTAGTGCTGTATTTGGGCGGGGATGTGAGCAACCGCGTCAACAGCGCCGGGACCCTCTTCGGGGCCCAAGCTACCGAGAACTACTCCCTGACCCGCGTCTCCGGCGACCCGGGGAGCAGTGCGGGGAAGGAGACGATCCAAATCGTCGCGCTGGGATATACGGAGCAGTTTACCAACGTCGCCTCAGTCCTGGTGAATAACACGGCGGATAGCGGCGGTATTACCACCAACGTCACCATCCGGATTGACAACGCGATCGCTGTTCCGGTGAACATGACCCTCGGCGGCGGCGCCAATACAAGCTCCACGATCACCACCGGTTCCGGACCTGCCACAATCAAGGTGACCGGCTCGGGCGATAACGAAGTGGACACGGGGGCTGGGTTTGCCACCGTCTATGACGAGGGCAGCGGCGCCAACTCGGTCATCGGCGGCTCCGGCGGCGGGCTTTATATCGGCGGCCTGGACAGCAACAGCAATGCATATACCACCAAAGGCACGAGCGACGTCGAGACGCCCACAGGCAACTTCTCGGTCCAAGTCTCCGGTTACTCGTCCTACACGCTCATCGATTCCAGCCTGACCTATGGCGCATACACCTTGTCGCTCAACGGCGTGACCTCCGTCACTCTCAATGCCGGTTCCACTACGACACCCAACCAGTTCACGCTCACCGGCTGGTCGGGCTCCGCCTCCTTAAACGGGACGACCGGGACCAACAATACCTTCGTTTACACGCCGGCCAGTTCCGTGAGAAGCTTGAACTACGTCCTTACGAACTCCTCGCTGCAAGTCAGCGGCGGCCTGACTCAGACCATCGCCCTCTCGAATATCCAGACTGCAAACCTGCACGGCGCCGCTTCCGGCACGAACACTTATACCGTGTCCGATTGGACCGGCATGGGCTCGCTGACCGGGCCTGCCGGCACCACCAACACGGTGAGCGCCACGGACGACACCGACTTCACCCTCTCCAACACGTCCTTGAGCCGGACGAGCTGCGGCGCATTGAGCCTCGCCGGTATTCAGAACGCCACTCTGTCCGGGGGCCCAAGCGACAATATCTTCACCGCCTCTAACTGGAGCGGCAACGCCACCCTCGACGGCGAGGGCGGCAGTGACACTTACTACCTCACCCTCACCGGCTCGGGCGCCGGCATCTTCACCGTGGCCGAGTCCGTGCCCGCCAGCGGTGACACGCTGAACGTCACCTCTGGCGGCGCCACCTTCATCACTTCGTCCCAGGTGAAGGTCGGGACCCAGTGGGTCAATTACAGCGGCATCTCTGCTTTGAACGTCACCGGCTCCACCGGCGGCTTGACCTACAACGTGCAAAGCACGAATGTCGGCGTCACGACCAAGGTCCAGACTTACGGTAGCTTGAACCTGATCGACGTCGGCAGCACCGCGGGAGTGCTGCCGGTCGCGGCAGGCGTGGTCAACGGTATCGCGGGAGCTTTGAATGTGGTCGGTGGCCAGGACACCATGAACGTGGACGACACCGGCAGCAGCGCCGCCAAGACCGGCACCCTGACACCGACGGCGTTGAACGGGCTGGGCATGGGCAGCTCCGGCATCACTTACCAGGGATTGACCGCCCTGAACATCCAGCTCGGTTCAGGCGGAAATACCGGAAATACGTTCACCATCAACGACATCACCCCCACCACGCAGACCACCGTTAACGGCGGCGCCTCAAACAATGACACGATTAACGCGACCTTCGCCGCCGACTTCAATGGACGCCTGGACCTCACCGCCTTTGAGCACGGCTCAGTGAACGTGTCCGGCAACTTCAACGGCACGATGCACGACACCAGTCCAGGCCACCTGGACACGCTGGTGGTGAACGGCTCGGTTGCTCTCGGCGGGCAAGTCCAGACCGGCGCTGACTTGACCAGCGCCAGCATCGGGCGGGACGTCGCGGGGACTCTCGGCATCGGTGGCGCAATTGGGAATCTGAGCCTTGGCGGCAATATCTCCGGCCAGATCTCTGCCAACGGCTCAGCCACGATTAGCGGCGATTTGGCGATCACGGGCACCGTTACGGTCGGCGGCGCAAGTTCTTTGGCGACGATTTCCTCGACCGACAACATTGAAGGCTGCGGCACGGTCACCGCCAACACGGTCCGCCTCACGGCTGTGACAGGAATTGGCGACATCACTCCGCTGAACCTGGTGGCCGGCAATATCAGCGCGGTCACCACCAACGGCAGCATCGTGCTGAACAACACCTTGGCCACGGCGGTCAGCGTCAGCTCGCTGAGCACCGGCACCGGCAGCATCACCTTCAATCAAACCGGCGGCGGGCCGGTGACCTTCACCACGGTAACTACCAGCAACGGCAGCGTCACGCTGGATGACACGGGCGCCGGGCTGACTGTGGGTCGGAGCGTTACGACTGGCGGGACTCAGAACGTGAGCCTTACGACCGTGACGGCCGGCAACATCCTGCTGACTGGGACGACGACGGCTGCGGGCGCCACGGTGACGATCACTGCGGCGGGCAACATCGAAGGTGGCGGCACGGTTACGGCCAACACGGTTAGTCTAAGCGCGGTCAGTGGCATTGGCGACAGCACAGCGTTGAACCTGGCGGCGACGAACATCAGCGCCGGCGCGACCAGCGGCAGCATTGTGCTGAACAACAGCCTGGCCGCGGCGGTCAGTGTCAGCTCGCTGACCACCGGCACTGGCAGCATCACCTTCAATCAAACCGGCGGCGGGTCGGTGACGTTCGGGACGGTAACCACCGGCAAGGGCAGCGTCACGCTGGATGACGCGGGCGCCGGGCTGACTGTGGGTGGGAGCGTTACGGCTGGCGGAACGCAAAACGTGAGCCTTACGACCGTGACGGCCGGCAACATCCTGCTGACTGGGACGACGACGGCTGCGGGAGCCACGGTGACGATCACTGCGGCGGGCAACATGGAAGGTGGCGGCACGGTTACGGCCAACACGGTTAGTCTAAGCGCGGTCAGTGGCATTGGCGACAGCACAGCGTTGAACCTGGCGGCGACGACTATCAGCGCCGGCACGACCAATGGCAGCATAGTGCTGAACAACAGCCTGGCCGCGGCGGTCAGCGTCAGCTCGCTGACCACCGGCACCGGCAGCATCACCTTCAATCAAACCGGCGGCGGGCCGGTGACGTTCGGGACGGTAACCACCGGCAAGGGCAGCGTCACGCTGGATGACGCGGGCGCCGGGCTGACTGTGGGTGGGAGCGTTACGGCTGGCGGGACGCAGAACGTGAGCCTTACGACCGTGACGGCCGGCAACATCCTGCTGACTGGGACGACGACGGCTGCGGGCGCCACGGTGACGATCACTGCGGCGGGCAACGTCGAAGGTGGCGGCACGGTTACGGCCAACACGGTTAGTCTAAGCGCGGTCAGTGGCATTGGCGACAGCACAGCGTTGAAGCTGGCGGCGACGACTATCAGCGCCGGCGCGACCAATGGCAGCATTGTGCTGAACAACAGCCTGGCCGCGGCGGTCAGCGTCAGTTCGCTGAGCACCGGCACTGGCAGCATCACCTTCAATCAAACCGGCGGCGGGTCGGTGACCTTCACGAGTGTCACAACCAGCCTCGGTACGGTCGCGCTCTACGATGCTGGCGGGAATCTGCTGAGCAATGGCGGCATCACCGCCGGTGGCGAGGTCTTCCTGCACGCGACCAGCGGCAATATCAACCTGGTTGGCAATGTGAACGCCAACGGGACGAGCGGCGGCACGATCACGATGATTGCCAATGCGGGCTCGATCGAAGTTTCCAGCGTCTCGAGCGTGGGCGGAACGGTGCAGTTGAGCGCGGCCAAGGGCATTACGCAGTACCCCTCGACAGCCCTGACCGAGGCTTACCTGCGGCTCCTCTCAAGTGGAGGCAACGCGACGCTGACGAATTCCGGCAATAACGCGCAAGTGCTGGCGGCGGCGCTGAGCGGGGCTTCGAGCCTGAATTACTATAATGCGAACGCGCTGACGCTGGATACGGTGCCGCAGGCCGGAACGCTGGCGGGTTCGACGCTGGGCCCGACGAGCAACGTGACGGTGGCGGGTGCGAACACGATTTGGATAACGACCGGCGGCAATCTGACCTCGACGGCTAACGGCAGTGTCCTGAGCACGGGCAC
>Ga0326727_10002428_pt1 | contig 63674 bp, 49 predicted proteins | sample MB2enrmetagenome_FD_207643 | JGI IMG/M metagenome (GOLD analysis project Ga0326727, IMG submission 207643) | Lab enriched peat soil microbial communities from McLean, Ithaca, NY, United States - MB29MY | ecosystem: Environmental > Terrestrial > Soil > Wetlands > Peat | place: USA: New York...
AACCGGAAACTCACTCACCCCGGAGGACATAGACCGGATACGGAGCAGAGTTTTCGGATTACCGCCCGTTACGATCCCTGAGCCAAGCCATCCTGGTCAGTCCACCGCGGGCCTGCCGGGCGCCCACGAGCCACCTCCGCCATCCGACGACGGAGGGGTTGCCGCAGAACCCGGGCTACCCTCACCCCATCCCGCAGACCCAGACCAAACCGCGCTTGCCGGGCAACCTGGTTGCTCCGGCACTGCTCAGGATCTGGTCCAGGACTTTGGCGCCTTGTCCAGGCAGGGCCCACAGCCCGGAGCCCGCCTTATCCCGCCTCATCCCGCGAGCAACCACAGAACCCGTTTGCGGCAAAGGGGTCCCCAGCTAGCCCGGTGTTGGCTTGCTGGGGCGGAAAGGGGTCCCCAGCTAGCCCGGTGTTGGCTTGCTGGGGCGGAAAGGGGTCCCCAGCTAGCCCGGTGTTGGCTTGCTGGGGCGGAAAGGGGTCCCCAGCTAGCCCGGTGTTGGCTTGCTGGGGCGGGAGGGTGGAAAAGCCGTCGATCCTGTTTCCCGGGGCCTGCCAGGGCATCGCCCATGCCGAACCGCCCAGCCCTCTGATCCACGCGCCCTCGCGGCGCATGATGGACTCAGGCTGGCACTCCCCAGGGAGTGGCGCTCGCCAGAAGCGCGCCAGCTCATTGACAACCAGAGAGTTTCACCTGAAAGCAAGGTTGAACCTGTAAGCGTGCCGGTTCACTCCAGCGCATCGGACCATCGCACCATGGGCACGCCAACGGATCGGGAAATCGGGGAAATCCCGGAAATCGGGAACGGACCGGTCAATTTCTCACCGTGGTGCTGTCGCCCTGAACGGTGCACAACCCAATGTACGTCTTAACCGGTGCGCACTCGGTGCGGAATGCGGACAGTTGACGCTTTATACGTTCAGGGAAAGTCCCGAAAGGGAACGCTTCTTTCTCAAGTTGCGACGTGAGCTAAATTTCCAATCCTAAAGCGCTTTGTTCTTGACATTTTAAAATTTCATAGTGGAATCTATTTATTCCCCGAATCGTTCAAGTACTTACTTGAAGGAAAGTGTTGTCCTATGCCGGTGTTTGCATCGCCTGGGTATGGCGATGGAGCAACCGCAATGAAGCCTGAACGTCTGGATTCGTGGAAGGAAATCGCCGCTTACCTCAACCGCGATCAGCGTACGGTACAGCGCTGGGAAGCGCAGTGTGGACTGCCGGTACATCGGATACCTGGCAGAATAAGATCAGCCGTATACGCCTTTCCGATGGAGATTGATGCGTGGTTGAGAGGTGATGCTTTGCCATTGCCGATTACGGCTGTCGCGGTCAATCAGGCCTCTCTATTTCCCCCGTCGCTCCGCCCGGGCCAGCTCCGCAATGCTGGCTGAAGGACCTGGTGGGGTGAAATCCCAAATCCCGGATTCCAAAATCCTAATTTTCCTGTGTCGCTTAGTGTCGTCTGCTGACGTGTAGCACCGCTTGTGCAATCAGCCGCGTATTTGGCAAATTCGGGCGATCGATGTAGCGAGTGCTCGGTTGTGGTGAATAGAGTGTCATCGGCTGCTACGCGAAGCAGGCGACACTCTGTTTGGTAGGGCGGTTCGGGTACGGCTCTTCCGGGTACTGCGCGAGTAGGCGCCCTGGGAAAAACGCCTGTGCTCAGGTGGGCTGGCGAAGCCTTGTCCTTAAGACCTCTATCGTTCCGCATTCTTCTCTATCTCGTCCTGATTCCCGTGGCCTGAGACGGAACCTTAGCGCTATGAATCTAGGTGGACGCGACACCAGGGAACGCGTGGTTGAAGCCGCGGTACAGCTATTTTCCCGTCAGGGTTACAGCGGCACCAGCACGCGCGAGATAGCGCGGCTGGCGGACATTACAGAAGCTTCTCTGTTTCACTATTTCCCTCATAAACAGGATTTATTTTGGGCGGCGTTACAGGAGCGGATCCGGCATATCCGGATCCGCAAAGAAGTCTGGCATTTGCTGCAACAGCGCGAGGCGAATCCCGCGGTGGTGCTGCCGCAGGTGATCGAGCTTTTGGTGCATCTGGCGATTTACCACCAGGATCTGATCCGTTTGTTTCTCGCGGGTTTTATCGAAATGCGCCCGCCGACCGAACATATCTATCGCCGGGAATCTGGGCCCCTGATCCAGGCCATCAGTAATTATTTGGAGCAAGCGGTCAAACGAGGCGCGCTATATGACATGGATCCCGCCATCACCACCATGTCTTTTACCGCGGGTATTCTGACCCACGAACTGCTGTGGCCCTTGTTCGGTGGCGCTGCGAATACGAATACCGGGGAAGCGGTCGTGGCCCACAGCCGTTATTGGCTCAATGCCCTGATGCCGGGCTATCGCGCCGTTGTGCCGGCGCGAATCGCCCTTGGGCGCGGCACGGTAGACTTCCCGCCAGTCGTTGAGCGCAGGTTCACAGGTGTCTTGTCATCCCAGCGCACGGTTTGCCTGAGGAGCACTGCGACGAAGCCCCGAGCGGAAGCCGAGGGGGAGGGATCCGTAGTGGTTGCTGCAATCTGCGACGGTTGTCCAACTGTCCCAAGTCGAATTGAGGAGAAAAATCATGAATCGCACCATAGGGCTGACTGCTTGGTTCTTGCTTTTGGTTTTTCCTGCCACCGTGATGTCTGCTGAGGTGAATGCCGCGATGCTATCCGGAAGCGGGGTTGTAAAAGTCAATGGCATACAGGTGCCGCAGTCTTCCACGATTTATCCCGGAGACAAGGTTTGGACCGCCGAGGATGCCATGGCAACCCTTACGGCCAAGTCTGCGGTGACGGTCTTGGCAAGTGACTCGGTACTCTTGTACGAAGGCAGGAAGCTGCAGGTGGAACAGGGCCGCGCGCTCATCACCACGCAACCGGGGACTGCGATTCAGTTTGCCAATCTGACCATTACCTCGTCGTCGGTAGCGAAGTTCCAAGTTAGGAAGTCCGGTTCCACTCTGGCGGTAGCGGCATTGGAGGGGGCCTTGGAGGTGAGCGATGAAGCTCATCAGATGATATTGCCCAAGGGAAAGATGATGACGCGAGTGGCCCAGAATCAACCGCAGGGATCCGGTTCATCTTCGTCCTCGTCGTCTTCGCCTTCTTCCGGGCCGGTTGTGGCCGCCAAGGTTCCCGTTCTACCGGGCTGGGCGGTCGACCTGATTGTCGTCGGCGCGATCGGCGGCGTTTTTGGCGCGATTGCGGCCGGCGCTTTCACTCCTGCCTCTGCAAGCTCATCGCGGCCGTAATCCAGGTCTGAGCCCGGCGCGTTCGTAGATTTGTGGTTTAAGGACGATGGTGAAGGTGGTTGCCGTATGAATGGGATTGGCAAGGTCGTGGGAGAGTCACGCGAACTGACGGTGCCGGACCGGACGGCGGAGTTGCTGCCGGCACGGCTTCCGTCCGCGAACGACCGTGAATGGGGGAATGCGCAGGATTATGTTTCGTTAGCGGCCTACTGGCATACCGTGCTCAAGCGCCGCTGGACGATATTGACCGCGGCGTTTGTGCTTACCACCATTGCGGCTGTGGTCTCGTTCCGGCTGACGCCTGTCTACAGGGCCACGGCCCGGGTCGAGGTCGAGGGGGAAACGCCACTGGTGCAGTCGCTGACCGAGCTCTATCACAAAGCTGACGCGGACGACGCCTTTGTGCAAACCCAGATTCAGGTCTTGAAAAGTGACGCGCTTGCCTGGAAGACAATCGAGCAACTGAACTTAGACCAGCGTACGGCTTTCATTCCGCCGGAAAAGCTGGCCGGGATCGATCCCGAGAAACGCCAGGAGCGCTTGATTAAACTCTTCCGCGCGAACCTCAGCGTCGAACTGGTCCCGAAGACGCGCATGCTGCTGGTGAACTTCGAAAACCCGGACGCGAGGTTAGCGGCGCAGGTAGCGACCGGCTTGGTAAACAATTACGTCGACTATAACTTCCGGCAGAAGTACGACTCGACCCGCCAGGCTTCAGGGTGGCTGGAGCAGCAACTCGACGAGCTCAAGGCCCGGGTGGAAAAATCGCAACATGCTCTGGTGGAATACCAGAGGTTACATCAGATCGCCGATACCCACGAGAAGCAGAACGTGGTGGAACAGATGCTCTCCGACGTAAGCCGCGATTTGACTGCGGCGCAAAGCGACCGGATCCAGAAGGAGTCCCTGTACCACCAGGTTCTCGCTGACCGCGCGCATCTGGCCACTCTGGTGCATAACGAATTGCTGCAGAGACTGGAAGAAAAGGCCGCGGAACTGAAGGGACAGTACACGGAAGCGGTATTTCAATATGGCCCCAATTATCCCAAAGTGAGCCGGTTGCAGCAGGAGATCAATGAGAATCAGACGCAGATCCAGCGGGAACAGCAAAGAGTGATCGAACGGATTCGCAACGACTACCAGGCCGCTTTGACCCGGCAACAACTGGCGGAAGCGGCCGTCGTGCGGCAAAAAGAGGCAGTGGGCAAGGTCAACCAGCTCCTCGTGCAGCAGAACATGCTGCAGCGCGAATTCGAGACCAATGAACATCTTTATCAAAATCTGCTGCAACGACTGAAGGATGCGACCGTTTCCGCCGGCCTGCGTTCAACCAATATCCACGTGGTGGACCGGGCTTTACTGCCCAGCGTTCCCATCCGGCCCAGGAAGTTATTGAATATCGCCGTCGGCTTTCTGGCCGGCATTGTCATCGGCGTGATGGGTGCCTTTGCGCAAGAGGGGCTCGATCACAGCGTCAAGACCGCGGAAGAGGTAGAGGCGCTGATCGCCGCACCGTCGTTGGCGGTCATTCCCCTGGAACATCCCACGCACTTGCCTCGCGGCCTGCTGCGCAGGGAAAACAGCGATGGTCAAGGGAAGCCTTCCCTGGCGCTAACCTTAACGGAACGCCCCAAATCAACGCTGGCGGAAGCGTATCGCTCCTTGGGCACCTCGGTCTTGCTTTCCAGCGCATCCAGACCGCCGGCGACTTTGCTGGTTACCAGCACTCAACCCAAAGAAGGCAAGACCGTAACCACGTTGAATTTGGCGCAAGCCTTGGCCCAGCGCAAAGCACGCGTGCTAATTATGGACTGTGACCTGCGCAAAGGCTCGATCGCAAGAGCCCTTGGTCTGGAGACGGACAAGGGTATGAGCACGGTGCTTACCGGCGCCCACGATTATTCCGAGGTGGTCTGGCAGTATGGCCCGGAGCCGAATCTGTGGGTATTACCGGCCGGGCCGGTCCCGCCAAACCCGGCGGAACTGCTGGCCTCCAACCTGATGGCAGCTTTGCTGGCCAAGGCGGCACAAGATTTCGACCATGTTTTGCTTGATTCCTCCCCCGTGCTTCCGGTGACGGATGCAACCATCTTGTCCAGTTTGGTCGAGGGAGTAGTGTTGGTGGCTGCCAGTGGCGCCACCCCCAAGGGAGCTTTGGTGCGCACTTGCAGAATTCTTGAAGGCGCGGGAGCGCATATCCTGGGCACAGTGCTGAACAAGGTTGACCTGCGCCATCAGGGATACTATGGAGATTACGGCTATTACTATTATTACTACAGCCACTACTACTCAAGACAGCCCTATGGCGGCAACAGTAATGCGAGCTAGATCCGAGCCGCTCTGCCCGTGGGGAGGGAAGCGAATCTAAGCAAGTCTGGAAGCGCTGCACGTTTGTTTCGCTCTCTTCATTTGCGTGAACTGGTGGCCAAGAACCTGTACCCCTCTGTGGGGCCAGGGATCTATCTGGGGTCGCGCCCTCGCGCCGCATTCTTCGTCCTGGTCATCGGGCTTCCCGCTCTGGCTTTTGCCGCATTAACCCTGCGCATCACGCTTGCCGGGAGCTGGGGCAAGACTGGGGATCGGCAAAGAATACAACGCGCCCTGGCGCTGGATTCCCCGAATCCGGAATTACACTGCGCGCTCGGCCTGTTGTACTTATGGGGGCAGAGCGGTACGGCAAGGCAGGCGGTCCAGGAATTGCGCAAGGCCGTGGAGTTGAGTCCGCATTCGGGTACCTACTGGTCTGGATTGTTTAAGGCATGTTATGCGGCCGGAGACCTGACATGTGCTGACCAGGCGGTTCTACGCGCCATGGAGCTGACGCCCAGCAAACCGCAATACACGTGGGAGGCGGCTCTTCACCAGGTAAACGCCGGACGCCGGAGCGAGGCCGTGTTCGCCTGTGCCCGCTTCCTCCGCTTGCAACCGGCGCGGGCGGATGAAGTCTTTCAGCTCCTGCAACGGGGCTTCAAGGACCTGGAATTTATCTGGAGCGAATTAGTCAGCCCTTCCGGAAACATAAATACCATGCTGGCATATTTGAACTTTCTCGGTCAGAAGGGGAATTTCGAACTGGCGGAACGATGTTGGCAGCAAATGATCTCCAGCGGACCGCCAGTCAGTTTTGCCGCGGTACAACCCTACCTGGAACGATTGCTGGCTGCGGGTCATTATGCGGAAGCCGCCCGAGTGTGGCACTACCTGTTGCATAACGGGGGAATAGCCCTTCCGCCTGATACTGACAAGGACAACCTGATTTTTAACGGTAGCTTCGAGCAGCTACCGCTTAATGGCGGCTTCGACTGGCGTCATGCGCCACAAACTTACCTCGAGGTTGACTTTGCCAACCCGTCCGCTCACTCCGGCAGGCGTGCTTTGCAGTTGCACTTCACCGTCCGCGATAATTCCGAGTATGAGCCCGTCTATCAGTTGGTTCCGGTTATGCCCGGACAGCGTTACTTGCTGACGGCTTTTGTCCGCTCCGAAGAGATCGCCTCTGACAGTGGACCGCGCTTGCGTGTTGTAGATCCCAAGTGCCCGGCCTGTCTCACCGTGGAGTCGGAAGGCACAACCGGTACCTCGCCTTGGCGGCAAGTAGTGCGGCCTTTCCAGGCAGGTCCGGAGACGGAGGCGGTGCGGATTTCCATATGGCGGCCGAGGGGCCGCTCCTACCCCATGGATATTACCGGCCGCTTCTGGATAGACGATGTATCCCTGCATCCGGTCCGGTGCGCCGTTGCCAATACCCAGGGCCGCTACCATGCAACTGAACAACTGGACGGGCAGTCGTTAGTTGCAGAATGCGACCGATGCCCCGCGCTTATCACTACGCAGGGCCCATAAGTCTCAAGGATGCTCTGGCGTGCTCTTGACACGAGAGTATGTGGATTCTATATTGCGGCTGCGAAACTACAGAATAAAGGCTTTCTCGTTACTGTGAGCAGCAGAGGTCAGTGTGCCTATAGCTGGCGGGTAAGTCTTGTTTGCCGTTTCTCTGCTTGGGTGAGTACTAACAGTACACGAGCTTGCTCCTCCCCAAAGCAAGGGCCACGAAGGATCTGGTTACACCGGTCGCGCCCCACCCCGAGGAGGTAAGTTGTGTCTATAGCAGAAGCGCCGCTAACCCCTTCGAAGACTTATCTTGCCCTCCGGCCGAAAGAGCTATACCCAGAGTACGCTCCCGCGTGGTTCGCCGTTTTCACCGTCTCCTGTCACGAAAAACGTGTGGCGCAACACTTCATTCCGCGGGCGATCGAGTTCTTTTTGCCTCTTTGCCACGTCAGCCGCCGCCGGGCCAACCGCTGTACGGTGAAACTGGATCTGCCCTTATTTCCCAGCTATATCTTTGCCCGCATTGACCGGCGGGAGCGCGTTCGCGTATTGGAAGTACCTGGAGTTTTGGGAATTGTGGGCCAGCGGCGGGAGTTGGCGGCGATTGCTGATTCCTATATCGAATCTCTGCGGGAGGGACTTCGCCTGCACAAAATTGAACCGCATCCCTACCTCGTCGCTGGCGAGCGGGTCCGGATCACCAACGGTCCGATGAGCGGTCTGGAAGGCGTGTTGGTCCGGAAGAAGAACGATTACCGGGTTGTCCTGACGCTTGAACTGATCATGCGTAGCGTGTCGGTAGAAATCGATATCGCCGATCTGGGACCGGTCAGGACTAACCATTGTTCCGATGGTTACGCCAACCCTGCTTCCTCAATGGTTGTCGGGTAGTTGTACTATTCCTCGCCTGATTCCTTACCTGTTCTCCTGCCTTGAGGTGCAAAATGCTGAGCGTTAAGCATTGCCGCCTTGCCGTCTGCTGCTGGGTATTACTGGTTACAGGCTCCTTTGCCCAGGTCAAACCCTTGGGCAGTATGCTGCCGGCTGCCAACAGCCCGGACCTGCCAAATTCTGCCGCCGCATTGCCAGGCCCGGACAGCGATGTGACCATCAGCCCTGATGACGTGCTGGACATTTACGTGTTGGACGTACCGGAGCTTTCGCGGCAGTATCGGGTTAGTCCCTCGGGGACGGTACTGTTGCCGCTTCTCGATCAGCCGCTGACAGCGGCCGGCATGAAGGTCACCACTTTCGCCGAGCTGGTAGCGCAAGAGCTACGTAGTCGCGGACTGATCAGCAACCCGCACATTACCGTTTCCATTACTTCATCCCGACTGAAAGCGGTGGCCGTCACCGGAGCGGTCAAGAATCCTCAGATTTATCCGGTTTTTGGCCGGACTACGCTGTTGGACATATTGTCTCAAGTGCAAGGCTTGGCCGATGATGCCAGCAGCGTAGCCGTCATCAGCCGGGGCGAAGTTGGGCTGCGCGCCACAAACTCCGCGCAGCCGGTTGAAACCGTAGATCTGAAGAAACTACTGGAGACCGGCAATCCCGCTTATAACGTGGATATTTATCCCGGGGACCGCGTGACGGTGCCACGTGCGGGAATTGTCTACGTGGCCGGTGCGGTGGTTAAGCCGGGTGGGTTCCCCATCCGGTCCACCGGGGAAGGAATGACGGTATTACAGGCGATCGCTTTGGCGGAAGATACCAAACCCACGGCAATACGCAGCAAAGCCGCCATTATTCGCGTCGTCCCAGGCTCGCCGGCCGGCCGGACGCAGTTGCCGCTGGACTTGAAAAAAATATTGGCGGGAAAGACCCCAGATCCGGTTTTGCAAGCCAACGACATTCTTTTCGTGCCCGACAGCCAGGGCGCAAAGGCGTTCCGCCGTGGTATGGAAGCGGCGGTGCAGACGGTTACAGGTTTGGCTATTTACCGAGGTTTTTAGAGCGCGTTTCATAAATGCCGCGGACTAGATTGCCAAGACATCCCTCAGCGGCTAAAGCCGCATCAATGGCGCTCGAAACGGCACGGCTGAAGCCGTGCCCTTCCGAAACCTATTTTTGAAACACGCTCTAGAACAAAACTGACAGTCAAACTGAAATCCCTGAATCTGCATGGAATCGGCATAGCCGCGCACGCTTAGATCCAAATCTGAAATCATGAGTTTCGCAACCATCTCCGCCCTCGCAACCCGACCCAGGGTTGAAATCGCGGTCTTCCCGGCGACCGTAAACGGGAAATGGCAAACCGGAGGTTCGCCATTCACGGTTGTCCGCACCGGCCTACTGGCCGTGCTGATGGCAGGGCCGCTGGCCTTTGGCGCAGTCGAAGCCCGGGCCTGGGGCGCAATGGCGGTGACGATTACCTGCCTGCTGATGGTCTGGGCGGCTGGCTGTGTACGCGCCGAGACGGTTCGTCTTATCTGGTCGCCTTTCTATGTGCCCGCCCTGGCGTTCTTAGGTCTGGCGGCAATTCAGTACTGGGGCCGGCTCACCATGGATCCCATTGGCACCCGGGAGGCGATGATCAAGTCGGTAATGTACATCACGATCTTCTTCCTTACCCAGCACCTGTTTGCCCAGCCGCCGGAACTAAACAGCCAAGAACAACAAGGAAACGGCAACCAGCAGCAAGCCAGGAGAAGGGCCACGGGAAACGGCAAACGGGATGCGGGAAACAGGAGTCTCTGGCCGCTGGCTACGGCTATGTATGTCTTCGCCATGGCGACGTTCGCCATAATTCAGTTCTTTGCCAGCCCCGGCCTCCTGTATGGCACCATCAAGCCCCGATGGGGTGGTTATATTTTTGGTCCCTACGTCAGCCACAATCACTATGCAGGATTGATGGAGATGTTGATACCGATTGCCGCGGCCGGCGTTGTGAGCTTGCGTGCGAAGCATCCCACGAGACCTTTCGTGGTGTTTGCCCTGCTCATCGCGATCCTTTCGGTATTTCTCTCCGGCTCCCGCGGCGGGACTATCGCCTTGACTGTGGAATTCGCAATTTTCGCGGCCGTCATGCTTTGCGCCGGCCGGGCGGGAATGCAGGCAAGAAAATACGAGAAACGGGTGACGGGTAAGGTGCTGGCAGTGGCGAGCGCCGTGCTGGTTGTAGCGGGCCTCTCTTTCTCCTGGTTGGATCCGGGAGACACTTGGAAACGCTGGCAGCAAACGGCCAACGCTCCGGAGCTTGCCGTAGCAGACCGTATCACGATTGCGAAAGATTCGTTGTGTCTAGCCCGCGAACACCTGAACTACGGCGTAGGTCTCGGCGCATTTGAGGTGGCGTTTCCTAAATACCAAACGCTGGTGACGGACGCGGTGATTGACTATGCGCATAACGACTATGCGCAATTGGCGGCGGAAGCCGGTATTTTAGGCTGGATAGTCGTGCCCCTGTCCCTTGTGGTGTTTCTCTGGCTCGCATTCCACCCCCTCCATCGGAGTTCCCGATCCGCCGATCACCGGATAGTCCGGGCATCCGACGGCACCTGGCTTCAACTGGGAGCAGCGATTGGAGTGTGTGGGCTGCTGGTGCATAGCTTGTCGGACTTTAACCTGCATATACCGGCCAACGCCGCCTGGTTTGCCTTCTGCTTTGCCCTGGCCACGCCGGTGCCCGCAAGAAACAGCGACGAAGTTCTGTTCCGCTGAACGGGGAATTCTCCGATTGAAGGTGTAACATGGCGATGTCTGTCTTGTCGTCCAAAGCTTCTTTGGCTCCACTGCAAGTCCGGGCTCCCAACCGCAAGGGTATCTCTTCTCTCCAAAAGTTCGTCTTTTCCATAACCTTTGCACTTTTGGACCTGATGGTTGTGATGGGCACAGGTTTGCTCATCTTTTGCCTGCGTTTCTGGAGCAGCAAGGACTTGTGGCGGCAAGAACCCTATTTACCGTTCCACTCGGAACTGTTCTTAGTGCTTGCGTTGTTGATTGTGTTGACCGGTAGCCATTACGGATTGTACGAGCTTATTGACCGGCGGCCTGCCCTGGATGAGGGCTTGGCGATACTTCGCACGAATGGATTAGCATCCATATTGCTTGTCCTTGCTCTTTATTTCGGCAAGACCCGTCACGCCTCTCGCCTTTTGATTATTGTAACGGCTGCGGTTGGACTACTCCTGCAGATAGGAATACGCGTGCTTAAGCGCCGGCTGATGCGCGCGAAAATCATCGGCGGCTACGGCAGTCAGAACATATTGATCATGGGAGCCTCGGAGTCGGGATATGCCTTGGCCAAGTACCTGGAATCGAACCCTCAGCTTGGCTATCGGGTTTGTGGCTTTCTCGATGACAATCCTGGGGGTGAAATTCCGGTTTTGGGCGCTGTGGCTGATTTATCGAGAATCGCTAGCGTCAATCGTATCGATCAGATAATTTTTCCTCCACCCGCCATGCCGCGGGTACCGCCCCAAATTGTTTCAGCAGCCAACGAGCTGGGCATGCAAGTCAAAGTCGTACCAGAGTTCTGCGACAATTTGGCCAGCCGCGCCCAATTGGGCGATTTCTCCGTAATCTCCCTGGTTTAGCAGAAGCCAAAAGCGACAAGCTACAAGCGACAAGCAACCTAAATCAGGATTCAATAATGGATGACGGCGGCAGAATCACGCGGCTGCTGCAACGGCTGGCGCGGGTCTTACGGGTCATCCGTCTCCGCCCATTCGATACGGCCACTCCGGAAGGGCGCTCTAACGAGCGGTATCGGCGGGCGGCGCTCACCACCGTCACCTCGGTCGGCTGCAAATGCATATCTATGCTGACGCTGCTCGTTTCCGTTCCGCTAACTATCCGCTATCTCGGTGTAGAGCGCTACGGGATGTGGATAACCATCACGTCGACGGTGGCAATGTTCAGCTTTGCGGATTTAGGTGTCGGCAACGGGCTGCTATCCGTTCTCGCCGATGCCGTCGGGCGAAACGACCGGGATCGGGCCCAGGCGGCGATTACCAGTGCGCTGGCGATGTTGGGCGCGATCGCGGTCATTCTTGTGGTCGGCGCCGGGTTGGCCTATCCCTTGGTGAACTGGGCCGGCATTTTCAACGTCCATTCTCCCGCCGCAGTGCAGGAAGCCGGGCCGGCCCTTCTGATAGTTCTAGTATGTTTCGCCGTCAATTTGCCACTCGGGGTTGTGGCACGGGTTGAGAACGGTCTGCAAAATGGGTTTGTGCAGAATTTGTGGGCCGCCGGCGGCGGTTTATGCTCCCTTGCCGGTTTGCTGGTGGCAATCGCTACACGGGTTGGGTTGCCCCTGCTGGTGTTTGCCGTTTCGGCCGGACCGATAATCTCGGCCTTGGGAAATGGGGTTCAACTATTCGGAAAGCAATCCTGGGTGCGTCCCAGCATCGTAACTTGCGAAATAACGATGATGCTTCGTTTGTTCAAGACGGGCCTGCTGTTCTTCGTTATCCAAGCAGGTATGGCCATTGCGTATCAGACAGACAATCTGGTGATCGCTCACATTCTGGGAGCGGAGGCGGTCCCGGCGTATGCCATTCCGGCCCGGATGTTCATGATCGTGGCGGGCTTCCTATCAATTGTCATGGGCCCGCTTTGGCCGGCCTACACGGATGCTATTGTTCGCGGCGATCAGGATTGGGTCAACCGCGCGTTCCGAAGGTCTTGCGCCGGTTCCCTGGCCGCTACGCTACCGATAGCCTTTACCCTGGTGGTATTTGGCAATACGATATTGCGCATCTGGGTTGGCCCGAGCCTCCAGCCGCCACTGTGGCTGCTAACGCTGTTCGCTATACGCTGCCTTATCACCTCCTATCTATATCCAACGGTAATGCTGCTGAATGGATTGGGGGAGATAAGATTCCAGGCCCTGGCTATAGCGGCAATGGCTCTTTCCAACATCGTGATTTCGGTGCTCTTGGTGATACAAATAGGCATTCTGGGCGCTATCGCGGGCACCGTCATAGCGGAAACCGTATTTCTGATTGTGCCAATTTCATTCCGGGTTCGGCGAGTGTTACAACAGACCCGCCCGCGCACGGCCGTGACCTGCGTCTCCGCATAGCTGAACCCGATAACTTTGCCCCTGACCAGTCGTATGACTATAAAGAGCTTCTTGTCGGCTGTCCTAAACGTGGCCAAGATGTGCACGAAGAATCCGGCAACCGTTCATTTGCAATTCCTGTGCAACCTGGGGGCTAATCATAGCCGCTTCCGCGATTATCGTCAGGGATACATGGCCCGGGTGACGGGGTGTGAATGCGAGCCAACGGTTGCAGTCTACGACGAGGCGGAGGTCAGTTCTTCCCAGATTGGCAGTTTTACGTATATCTCCCGAGGCAGCAGGATCCATCGTTCGAAGATCGGCCGATTTTGCTCGATTGGGCCGGACTGCAGGATCGGGCTTGGTACGCATGCCGTCAGGGACTATGTTTCCACAAGCCCGGTTTTCTTTTCCACCGCCAAACAGGCGGGAAGAACTTTCGCCGACACCGATTACTTCCCTGAGACGATGCCGATAGTCATCGGCAACGACGTTTGGATCGGAGCCAGGGTCATTATTCTGGACGGTGTCGTTATAGGAGACGGAGCGATAGTTGCCGCCGGCGCCGTTGTAACTGCGGATGTCCATCCGTATGCGATAGTAGGCGGCGTACCCGCTAAGCTAATCCGCTACAGATTCGACCCTGAAGTCATTGACCGCTTGGTTGCTGTTCGCTGGTGGGAGAAAGACGAGCAATGGTTACGGCGGCACTTCCGCTGCTTCCATTCGGTGGATTCTTTAATTCGCTTATACGACAGTGAATCGCATGCCGAAGATGCGGTAGATAAAGGGGAGGCTGCATTGGTATCAACCCGCAGCGGGAAGAAAGCGTCTTGATGAGGAGCTTAGCCATCCGAACAGGACCCTCCCATGTAGGACTGCGCGAAGCGGTGTGTTTTGTTGTCCCGGCGGTTATGTTCGCCACGTATCGCCTGGTTGGCCAGCTCTATCTGTCTGAATTCATACTGGCGGCTCTGATCCCGATGCTCTTATTGTCCGAGGGATGGAGGCTGGGCGACCGGCAAGCGCGGAAATTCCTTGTGCTCGCCGCGATTTGGCTCTGTGCCCAGTGCGCGACAGACCTGGTTCGCCATACCAGCTTCCAGGATTATGCCCGGGGATGGAGCAAGATCGGTTTCACCATAGTGGATTTCGGCGCGCTCTACATGTTGCTGCGCAGCCGCCGCCAAATTGTTATCTTCGCCGCCGGGCTGGTAGCCGGCACGGTGCTGATGTTTTTTGCCGCTCCCAACGTCTATGCTGCCGAGGAGCCTTGGAAGTTCGGACTTGGACCGGCTGTAACCGTCGGCATTGTGCTTCTTGCTATGGCAGGCAAGCGGCTGGTTTGGCCGCCCGCCGCGTTGGCGGGGGCAGCGGTTTTGAACATCGTCATGGGGTTTCGCAGTGCCGGTGGAATATGCTTCCTTACCGCCGTCTTTCTCTGGGTGCAGCGCTATCGTTCCCGGCAAGTTCGGTCCGGCCGGGGGGCCAGACCCTCGCAAGCCATCGCGCTATTTGTTGTGGTCTGTGCCGCGGGTTGGCTGATGATACGGACGTATGAACGTGCCGCCGAAAGCGGCGTATTGGGAGAGGCTGCGGAAAAGAAATACGAAGCCCAGGGATCGGGCAGGTATGGACTGCTGCTGGGCGGCAGAAGTGAAACCCTCATCTCGTTGGAGGCTATCAGCGACTCACCTGTTATCGGGCACGGTTCCTGGGCGAAAGATCCGCGATACGCCGCAGCATATTGGCAGCGGGCGGGTTTGCTTGGATATCACCAAGGCCCGGGCGAAGAGACCGACCTGATTCCCACGCATTCTCACCTTTTTGGCGCCTGGGTGGAATCCGGGCTCCCGGGCGCGGTGTTCTGGATCTGGTGCTTCTTGCTGGCGTTGCGCGCTCTGCTGCGACTGTTCGCGGAAAATGATCGGTTGAGTCCGCTGATTGTGTTCATAGCGGTTAGCTTCATGTGGGACATTCTATTTTCACCCTATGGCGGGCTGGCGCGCCTTAGTGCGATGTTTTACGTGGTTACTCTGATGAGCTTCCTGGCTTGTTCCGAAGTACGGGCTCGTTATAGGGATTACCTGATTCGACCGGTTCGTTTGGCCCGTATGGGGTTGAGGGGTGAACCGTGATTCGGCGGTGAGGGCGGGGATTTGTTGCTGCTGATCATTGGAACAGGCCCGCTGATACCTCGTGCCCTAACCGCCCCGATCCTTCTCTTGACTCGGTCCGGTGGGGGGAGGCGGGCACTTGGCGCACCTGCGATATCTCTGTTACGCACAAATGGCAGCGGCAGATAGAGCCGAAATACATAGGTTCTTCGCCCCGCGCCTTGGCGGTGTTGCACCTGTCCAAATTATCTGGGGCGCATGGCTCCCCCTAATGACACGGCGGAGAGTGTTGCTGATTCGATTGAGTTTAGCCGCCGTGTCATTTCAGTCTTAACCCGCAACGCGGGTCGGGTGCTCAGAATGACAGGCAGTGGGGGTGGGGTTATCCAGCAACTGATATGAAGGTCTCGATCGTTACCATCTCGTATAATCAGGCTTCATTTGTTGAGCGTGCACTCCGGTCGGTGACTGAGCAGGATTACGGCAATCTGGAATACATCGTGGTCGACCCTGGCTCAACGGATGGAAGCCGGACCATCATTGAGCGTTACCGGCCGCGCATCAGCAAAATCATCTATGAGCCTGATCGGGGTCCCGCCGATGGGCTAAATAAAGGGTTTGCGCAAGCGACTGGCGACATTTGCGCGTACCTGAATGCGGATGATGCCCTCTTGCCCGGGGCCGTCGGGGCGGCAGTTCGAGAGTTCCAAAAGGACCCTGCTCTCGGTGTCGTCTTTGCGCACGGCTACGTTGCCGACGAGAATGACCGGATACTGAAACGTTGCCGTTCCACTCGCTTCAGCCTTTTGCGCTACGCGTTCGGCAGTGTGGTGGTCATGCAACCGTCGACGTTTTTCCGGCGCGGCGCCTTCCGCCGGGCCGGCGGGTTCAATGGGGCAAATCGCACCTGCTGGGACGGTGAATTACTCGTAAACCTGGCCCAGAACGGGGAGAAGTTCCGGCTGGTGAACGACTATTGGTCTCTCTTCCGCGTCCACCTCGGATCGATCTCCGGCTCCGGCCGGCTGGAAGATCAGTACCACTGCGATCAGCAACGTCTCTTCCAGGAAATCACCGGGCGAACTTACAACCGGCTGGACATTTTTTTTACCGCGGCGGCGCGGCTGGAAAAATGGGTGCGTGACCCGCTGGTTCCCATCCTGTGGGCCTGCGAGAAGTTTGCCGGTCCTCCGAAGGTGACAGTGGCATGAGAGTCGCGGTCCTGTGGACACATCTCTCCGGATACCTGAACGCCTGCCTGCAGGAGCTTGCCAACGCCGGCCACGAACTCTTTGTTGCGTATCAGAGGCCCGACGCTGAGGCCCCGTTCCTGGACAGGCAGTTCTCATGGATTCCACACCGCTACTCCTACGATCTGGCGCCGCATTGCCGGGAGCTGATACAAAGCCTCGAGGTCTTCCACCCCGAACTGTTCCTGGTGAGCGGCTGGCACCACAGAACGTACCGGCATGTGTGCCGCCAATTTGCGGGCCGGGCAAGGCGGGTCTGTTGCATCGATAATCCCTGGGAAGGCACCATTAAGCAGTGGGGCGGGGTGCTGGCATCCCGATGGTATCTGCACTCGATTTTCGATGCTATATTCGTCCCGGGCGAACGTCAGGCGATGTTTGCGCGAAAGCTAGGGTTTGCCGAATCGCGCATCTGGCAGGGCTTGCTCGCTTGCGACCACGCCCGGTTCCGCACTGCGTACGACCGGCGGCTTGCGGACTCGAGAAGCCCTTGTTCTTTCCTCTACCCGGGCAGGCTGTCTGCCGAAAAAGGAACTGCTGTACTTGCGGATGCGTATCGGAACTACCGCCAGCATGAGCCCCGGGCTTGGCCATTAGTCATTGCCGGTGAAGGTCCGCTTCGTCATCTCATCAGTTCGGTTCCGGGGGTTGCTCTCAAGGGGTTCGTGCAGCCGGAAGAGTTGCCGGAAATTATGGGAGAAGCCGGCTGCTGTGTGTTGCCCAGCCTCTGGGATCATTGGGGTGTCGCGGTGCACGAGGCCACGGCCGCCGGGCTCCCGGTAATTTGTACCTCCAGTTGTGGCGCCGCCGTGCATCTGGTTCGGGACCGATATAACGGTTACATCGTAGAGCCAGGTGACGCCGATACTCTGGCGCAGGCAATGGCGACTTTCAGCCGCCTGAGCGACGAGCGCCGCCGCCGGATGGGCGATGCCAGCTACTTGCTGTCGCTACAGTTCACGCCGCGGCGTTGGGCCGAAACCGTAATTGAGCGTGCCGCTGAAGTCTGGCATATCGGCCAAAACGCTCGATACCAGTGCGTGGGGCAAGCATGAGAGTCCTGCACTGCATCTCGTCCGTTAATCCTGCTGACGGCGGGCCCATCGAAGGCCTCAAGCAGATTGCGGCGGTGCTTAACCGATCCGGATACGGCATTGAGGTCGCTACCCTCGATAGCGGACGCGAGCCTTGGCTGAAAGACTTTCCTTTGCCCGTCCACGCATTGGGCCCGACCGTCTTGCATTACCGGTTCTCGCCCCGCTGGACGCCTTGGATCCGCGAGAACGCCGCTAACTATGATGCGGTGATCATCAATGGCATCTGGCAATACCATAGTTTTGGCGCCTGGATGGGATTGCGCGGGTCCAGTACGCCCTATTTTGTGCTTACCCATGGAATGTTGAACCCATGGTTCAAGAGACGGTATCCCCTCAAGCATGCCAAGAAGTGGTTGTACTGGCCTTGGGGCGATTACCGGGTTTTGCGGGACGCCCGCGCTGTGTTGTTTACTTGCGAGCGGGAAAGGGAGCTGGCACGCGAGTCTTTTGGCCGTTATCGGTGCCACGAGATCGTAGTCGGTTATGGCACTTCTCTTCCGCCGGGTCAGCCTGCGGCGCAGCGGCGCGCCTTTCTCGACGCCTATCCGCAGCTTCGGGGCCGGCGCTTGGTGTTGTTCATGGGTCGCATTCATCCGGTTAAAGCGTGTGACCAATTGATCGCAGCCTTTGCCGAGATGTTTGCCCACGCTCCGGAGTGGCGCCTGGTCATGGTTGGCTGCGACCAGGTAGGTTGGAAGGCATCGCTGGTTGCGTTGGCAGCTCGGCTCGGCGCTGCGGATCGAATTACCTGGATCGAAAATCTTTCCGGTGATCTGAAGTGGGGCGCCTTTCGCGCAGCGGATGTCTTCGTCTTGCCTTCCCATTGTGAGAATTTCGGCATGGTCGCGGCCGAAGCCCTCGCCTGTGGCCTTCCAGTACTGGCCTCCGACCAGGTGAACATCTGCCGGGAAATCGCACAGGACGGCGCTGGCTTGATCGCCATGGACGATCTGGAAGGAACCCGCCATTTGCTCCGCGTCTGGCGCGAGATGCCGGCTTCCGATCGCGAGCAGTATCGCAGCCGCGCGGAACAGTGTTTCCGCCAAAGATTTGAGATCCATCACGTTGCGCAGAATCTCGCCAACGTTCTGACTTCTTATCGCCATCCGTTCCCTGAGGCCTATGCGGCTTGCTGACAGCGATCCTTATCTGCGGCCGGCCTTTTCCCGGCGCAACCGACTTATGCGGCTCCTGTGGAGCATTGTGTATGTGTGTTTTTTCCGGCTGTCCCCAAGGCCCCTGCATTCCTGGCGGAGTTTTCTGCTGCGGTGCTTCGGCGCACAGCTCGGTCGAGGATGCCATATTTATCCTAAAGCGCGCATTTGGGCGCCGTGGAACCTGGTGTGTGGCGATGTGGTGGCTATAGCGGATGACGCCATGGTTTACAATCCCAGTCCGGTAACGCTTCGTTCCCACAGTACCGTTTCTCAGGAAGCTTATCTGTGCGGCGCGACCCACGACTACGATGACTCCGTATTTCCCTTGGTCCATGGTTCAATAACAATCGGTGAACATGCTTGGATATGTGCCCGGGCGACCGTTCAGAAGGGTATTAGCGTGGGCGATGGCGCCGTTCTTGCGCTCGGCGCAGTCGCCACGCGGGACCTCGATGCCTGGGGTGTCTACGCCGGAATACCTGCGCGTAGGATCAAGGAAAGACGCCATGACAGCGGGCACGACAAAACCGGCGCTGACCGATAGCCGTATTTCCCTGGCCGCGGCAGAGTTCGTTTGGAGCAATCCCGAGCGATTGTTGCCGCAACCAAACCGAGCGATGATTTCCATTCTGATTCTCACTAAGAACGAGGAACAGAACCTGCCGGGCTGCCTGGCTTCGGTGAGCTGGTCTGATGATATTCACGTGTACGACTCCCATAGCAGTGACCGGACCGTCGAGATCGCTGAGGCTGCCGGCGCGCGGGTTACCCGCCGTCCTGCCGGTGCACTGGGAGGTATATTCTTTGGCGGCAACGAGGCAGAACATAAAAACTGGGGCATTCATTACATTCCTTTTAAGCACCCGTGGGTGTTCCACCTTGACGCGGATGAGCGCGTAACGCCTGAGCTTGCAGCCAACCTGCAGCGCGCCGCCGCGACCCCGGGGGACAAGGTGGCCTTTCGGGTTCAACGCCGTGATTTTGCCTGGGGCTGCTGGCTCAAGCACGTACAGGTGTCGCCTTTCTACCTGCGGCTATTCCGCCCCGAGAAGATGCGATACGCACGATTAATCAATCCCGTCTCTACTCCCGACGGCCCGGTAGGGGACGTGAGCGGGTACCTGAACCACTTCCCGTTCAGCCACGGGGTGAGCCACTGGCTGGAGCGGCACAACGCCTACAGCACGCTGGAGGCGCGCCAGGCCATCCAGAACCTCCGCGCGGAAACGGCGTTCAGCATTAAGAAGGCCTTCTTCGCGCGCGACTTTCACGAGCGGCGTTTCCATCAGAAGGCGCTGTTCTATCGGATTCCCGGGCGCCCGGTCTGGAAATTCCTGCTGTTGTATTTCGCCAAGCGCGGCTTTTTGGATGGGCGTGCCGGCTTGGCCTATGCCGTCCTGCAATCGTTTTACGAATACCTGATCGTGCTAAAGACCCAGGAACTGAATAACAAAACCTGCCACAGAGACACAGAGGCACAGAGTAACTGGAGCATTAGCACGTTAAATTAGAGACTTTGCACCGGACACCCACTCTAGTGTACCTAGCCTTTCCGAAAGTTCCCAAACACCTCCCTGTGCCTCGGTGTCTCTGTGGCAGGTGTTGCAGGGCAGCCGGTCGCCACACCGTGGTGTCACGTCCAGGGTTCTTCAACCCTGCCTGAGTAATCGTCATGCGCATACTTGTCCTCAGCGTCAACTACTGGCCGGAAGATACGGGCATTGGACCGATTATCACCTGGCGCTGCGAATTTCTCGCCGCCCGCGGGCATGAGGTTACCGTTTGCACCACCTTTCCTTATTACCCGCAATGGCGTGTAACCCAAAGCTATCGGGGACGGCTCTGGGAACGGGAAGTGCGGAACCGGGTTGCGATTCTTCGCTCCTGGGCCTGGATCCCGCGGCGCGTGAGTTCGCTCAAGCGCATGTTGTTCGAGGCGTCTTTCCTGCCGGGTAATCTGGTGCGTGCGATGTCGGCAGGGAAACCCGATCTCCTGCTGATCGAATCGCCGCCGCTGGGCCTGGCAGCTACGGCCGGATGGTTGAGCCGATGGTGGAAGGTACCCTATATCTACGACGTCATGGATCTGCAACCGGACGCGGCGGCCGAACTAGATATGCTCCAGCCCGGTACAATGCTGCGCAAGCTCTATCGTTTGGAGCGCCTGGCTTATGAGCGCGCCGCTCTGGTTTCCACTCTGACCGAAGGCATCCGCCGGCGAATTGTTGCCAAGTCCGTTCCAGCAGAGAAGGTAACGCTGTTTCCGCCGCGCGCCGACCGCGCTTTATTTGCTATTTCCCGCGGCGACGGCTGTGACTTCCGCCGGGCGCACGGCCTGGCAGATAAGTTCATCGTTGCCCATTCCGGCAATATGGGGGTCAAGCAAGGCTTAGAGGTGATTGTCGAGGCTGCCAGACTTTCCCGCGACTGGCCCGAGATTGTTTACTTGCTGGTTGGGGACGGCGCAAGGCGCGCCGCTCTGGAGGCAAGAGTTGCGGCCTACGGCTTGCCGAACGTGCGCTTTCTCCCGGTACTGCCGCAGGAGCAGTTCCGGCAGATGCTGGCCGCCGTCGATATCGGCCTGATTACGCAACAGCGTTCAGTTTCCGATATTGTCTTCCCCTCGAAAACCGCCACGCTGCTGGCCGCTGGATGTCCGGTGATCGCCTCCGTAAGTGCGGGCAGTGAAGTGGCGCAGACCGTAGAAGACTCCGGGGGCGGCCGGCTGGTCGCTCCGGAGAATTCCGCCGCTTTATTCGCGGCCATATTAAGTTTAAGAAACGATACGCCCAGGCTGGCGGCAATGAGCGCCGCTGGGCGGCGCTATGCGCGCCAACACTGGGACGAAAACCACATTCTTCCCGTTATGGAGTCTGCATTGTTGCGCGTTGCGGGCAAGCTGCTGCCGGCCAGGAAGCCGGCTTTGGCGGCAGTGGCCGCTTTGTCCGGCCAGCAACGCTCCGTCCGCAGCGGCTGAAGGGAGACCCCCATGGAAAGCCAAACGTTTCAGTCTCCAGATATGCCTAAGGAACAGCGCAAACATCATAGGCGGCGTAGCCGGAGCCAGGAGCGCACCCGCCGGAAGCAGAGGAAGAAAGTGGCACAGCGCATTGGCGTTCTGTTCTTCCTTCTGTTGATATTGGCGGCCATCGTATATGTGTTGAAAGCATCCGGTGGCGACACCGGAGCGAGCGGCGAGGTGCCATTACAGGCGGCGGTCGCCAGCGGCTGAACCCGTTCTGGTACTTCCCAGTTCACCGGGCCGAAACCCGGTGCTTCCACCTCGCAGATATTTGCAGTTCAGTTGAAGACCAAAAGCGCCCTTCGCGGGCGCTGTTTGCGTTTAAAAGTCCATTTAGCGTCTAAGGCCTGATATCGGTTGGAGCAAGACTTCCCAGCGTTATGGTGCTCTCAACTTTGAACCGGTGATAGTTCTTCCAGGTCACCGAGGCAAAATGCCATTCTCCGCTGGTAAATTCACATGCCAGATTCAGGTCCGCCGGCAGTAGCAAGGGGTCGCTGCTGCCGGGGATAACAATAAAGCGGTAGGCGACACTTACTCTTATCAGCCCGGCAAGCCTGCCCGGCGGGGGATACAGTTCCTGGGAGATTTGCAGGGGATTGAATTGCTCGTCCGCGATCACTCCGCCGGAACAGTCGACGTATCCCGTCCACGATTCCGAGCCGGCCAGAGTGCGGGAAACCCGTTCCGCAAAATCACAGACTTTATCCTGAGCGGTGGCGGCATAGCTGAACGCATGCACCGTCTTTCCCTGGTAACTGCTGGCGCCGAGATACCGTAACGGCGTGGCCCCTGCGGCCACGCGGCGTAGCAGCATCGACCATTCATTTCCCGGCCGGGCCCCCGCCTTGGGGTAGGGCAGTTCGCTCACTACCTTGGCTAAGGTCCCATCGGCTTTGATTTCGCGGAAGGTCTGGCCCTGGCTGTAAATCGCGATTTCATGACGCCATAGCTCTCGCCGCTGGTTATCCCCCCACATTTCCAGTTGTTGCTCCGCGATCACGTTACGCAGAATCGCGACGTGCTCCTCTGCCCGCCTTTCCAAGGCTGCCACCATAGCCGCCGCATTGCTGGATTCATCCAGAACCGGCGGGTGATCCAGGTTTAAGCCGGCCAGCGGCCCAAGCACCGCAACCGGCGCCGCTTCCGTTTTACCCTCCAGTTGTCCCGCCAATTCTTCTGCGGCCGCGTCGGAAACCGTTTCCTGGCCGAAGAATACCCGGGCCCACAATTGCGGTTCCTTCTCTCGCAGAAAGCGGAATACAGTCGTCACCGGCAAAGCCAAGGTGCCGACCACATCGCTATGTGGACGTCCTGGTACCAGTTCAGCCCCACAAATAATTCCGACCGCTTTGCCATCGCCGTCCACCACCGCGCCACCGCTGTTACCGGCATTGCTGGGAAAGGTCAACAACAAGCTTCCATCGATCATGGCCGGGCGGTTGTCGGTCAGTGAGATAACTTGCGCATTCAACAGGCTGATCTCGCCTTCCCGGATGCCGATCCTGTCCCGCTGAGTGGAAAGGAATTCCATGCCGGCCAGGGACAGGTGCGGGAGATTGTAGGCAATTCCCGCCACCCGCTGATGTTGGATTGGCCGGTAGGTGGCAAAAGAGAGGGCGTGAAAGGGTTTGGGTAGCGGCTTCGCCAGGGTCAGAACCGCCAAGTCGCGTGCCGGGTTATAGCGGAACGCAAAGTTCTTTTGCACGCCCTGGATCGTTCTGGCTTCCGCATCTGCCGGCCCGGTAGCCGCCGCGATCTTTTCCACCTTGGTCGTTTCCGCCCGCAATCTTTCGCCCAGCAGCGCAACCACGTGGTAGTTGGTCAGTACGTGAACGCAGGGAGAATCGAGGCACACGCCCGTCCCATGTTTGCTCCCGGCGCTCAGGTGGACTATCGCGAAAGCGGTTTGCGCGAAGAAGGTTTCCGCATGCTGTGGGAATCTGGAAGGGATGGCAGAGGGGACGCTTGTCACGCCTGCTGCATCACTCGCCAACGCAGCCACACTAAGACACAGAAGGCTGCCGAGCAGGATTGCCCCGATGCGGCCGGCCTTGCGGCTGCGAGAAAGAATTTTGGTGTGACAGGTTTTTTGCGGCTTGCTGGACCCAGCTCTTCTGGCACGCACGGGCACCATTGCTTTTGCTCCCCATGGTGCTCATGGCACTCAGCAGTCTTGCAGCCGTCAAAATCTCCGCTCTAGAAACTCCGCATTTCCTCAGGAACGAATTCCGTGAAGCTTTGCCTCACGACGGCTTTACAGCGTGTACAGACTATTTCAATGGTTCCGTAAACCGCGCACTTGGCGAGCAGCTTGCGGCATTGCGGACAGCGCACAGATACAAGCTCGGCCAGCAGTGGTGGGGGTGTATCTTTCGGCACGCCGGGCATCTCTGCCTGCGCTCGCCGCCCTCCCGGAAATCTGACAGACGACACCATAGGCTCTTCAACTGCTACATCGGCAAAACGGGGTTGAGCCTTTAGGGTTTTCACCGGCAACAGCAAACGGTAGAATTCCCGGATTTCTACGGCTTTCAAAACGAGAAGAGATTGGCATAAAGATCCGACCATTCTTGCGCTGGGGAACGTGAGTGCGCCGGCTGAACAGAATGGATGCGTGACCCTATAAATAGGTTCGGTCTGCAAGGCTGGCTGCGTACGATTAAAGGTGAGTTGCGGAATTTGGGGCCGTACACCTACCGCGGAGGCACAGGGCCGCACAGGTTGAGATAGTTCCTCGTTGATATTGCGGACACTGCCTCCGCATCCTTATTGCGATTCAGTCGCCATTTTGAGATTCAGTGTGGGGCGGGAGTTCCTGTGGCGTATTTTCAGCCGGGCTTGGTCTGATTCTTAGTTGATTGCGACAGCAACGGGCATGAGGTATTGCAGGAGCATTGGGCGACATACGAAAGAGCGGTATTCGTGTGCGAAGCGGACCCGCTCGGCAACGCCGGGGGTGCTTGCCGCCTGTTAGCCTTAAAGAAGATAATAAAATCAGAAGCGGGTGGTCTGGTTCGTTTCCGGCCGGTGGATTTTCGTATGCGTTCTTCATCAGGCACTGTCGCTACGGGCCGGGGGCATCCGCACATCATAAGTCTAAAACTGCGCGACAAGAACCAGCTCTTCAATTCGATGGACCCTTCTCCGTTCATTGAAAAGGATCTCGACGACGACGCGGAAGAATTTATTGTAAGCTGGGCCCAAGAATTTTCCCCGAACGCTCCGATCAAATTGCGTATCTACTTGGACCAGTCGTCGGCCGAAGACTCCAAAGAACTGATCAGGACGGCCGTCCACAACCATTTTGCTCACCGTGCCAAAATCACTGATTTGGAGTTCAATCGCCTCCTAAAACAGGGCCGAACCAGTCTTGTCATCGGGCTGGTGTTCCTGGCTGCGTGTTTGCTTCTCAGCAAGATTTTGTTAGGGAATAAGTCGGGCACTTGGGCTGCCGTGGTGCGGGAGAGCCTTACGATTGCCGGCTGGGTTGCCATGTGGCGACCGATGCAGATCTATCTTTACGATTGGTGGCCTCTGCTGCGACGGAGCCGGATTTATGCCAAGCTGAGCCACATGCCCGTGGAAATCGTCCCAAATAGAGCTGCTCCCGATGGGGCGGTCGTTGGCTGAGGTTCTGGCGCACCGAGGGTCTGTGCAATAGTTTGCCACTGCGAGCGCAACGCTACCCTCGAAGTCCGTTTTCGCCCGTTCGACTGTTCTCTGGAAGATGCTGCACCGGGGAAGGCACCATTTGAACACGTATGGTCTCTGGAGTCACTCGGACAACCGCAATTCCCGGCGGGAGATGGAGAGAGTTCTGTTGAAATCGCAACGTATGCCAACCCGGTTGAAAGTTTCTGAGGTCAAAACGGCCGACCGGGCCGCCCAAGCTGACGGACCCTATTATCCAAGGATTTCCCTGGACCTGGATCTCCAGCGTGTCGGCGGATTGGCTGACGACCTGCATCCCTGGGGGCACATTGCTAAATTCGATGGGCACACTGATTGTGCGAACGGTTGTGCCGGCAGCAAGAAACGACATCCCCCAGAACACGCCGGCGAGACCTAATGCGGCGAACTTCAGGCCTAGGTTAGTGAAGAAAACGCGGCGCAAGCGTGTCCCCATGCTCTCTTGGGTGGGGCTGAGCAATGCTTCGAGCGTCGCCGCGAATTGCTCCGGATCCGCCATAGGGCAGATTCTTCTACCGTCCATTAACGTCACTTCTGCGCGCTCCTCTGAAACGGCGATCAGCAGCGCGTCGCATCGCTCCGCGAGACCAATAGCGGCCCTATGGCGGGTTCCGTAGAACGTCGGTACGTCGTGGCGTTGCGTTAGAGGCAGGACCGCATTGGCTCTTAAGAGACGATCGCCTTCGATGATTGCTGCGCCATCGTGAAGCGGCGAGAGCTTCTGGAATATTGCTTCCAGTAGTTCAGAAGAGACGGCGGCACCGATGGCTACGCCTCCCTCGATCAGTTCGCTGATCGAGTCTCGGCGTGTAATTACGAGCAAGGCGCCAAGGTGGCATCGGGCGAGCCCAAAGGCCGCATTCGCGATGGCTTGGTCCGTCTGAATGCCGGCCACTGCGGGTCGTGGCCAAGGTTTCAATGTGCTGTCAAGCCGCATGAAAGCACGACGGAGTTCGGGCTGAAAGATCAGCAGTAAGACCAGGATCGTCAAGATGGCGGACGCATCGAGCACCCAGCTTGTAACCACCAGATCGAGGCGGCGCGCCAGAAGCGCCAAGGCGTGCAGTCCAACTACACCCAAGGCAATGCGCATGGCCCGAGCGGATCGTGCCCAGCGCAGCAAGGCATAGAACGCTACGGTGAGGACCAGAAAATCTGCGAAAATTTGCCAACGAACAACCGGCAGCATAACGATATTGCCAGACCAACGGCGTAGCCAGCTTACACCAAAACTCGGTGCCGCTATGCCGGCGCTGGCCAAGAGCAACCGCTGCGCCCGGGCGCCCAGACTGGCCAACCACTGCCAGCGATCGGAATCGCCGCTGCGGGGAAGGCGGACCCTACTTCGTCCGGCAAACCCGGCGCGCGGAAACGGGCATTGTTTCGGCCTAGGGCCGAGCGCACATTTTTCAAAATTTTCATCGCCGCAGGCGGGAGCAGGCGGGGGCTGGCGGGATGTCGTGGGTCGGGCATTTTTCACCGCGTCATCCAGGCCGCTGAAGCCGTGCGCGGCCAGTTGTTCGGCGATGGCATGCGCGGCGAGGGATTGTTTTTGCTGCTCGTGCCGTACCTGTTCGACCCGCAAGTCATGCCAGCGCTGCAGACTACGGTGGGGGAGACGGCGGTCGGGGAAACAGGCGAGCGCTTCCGGTCCGGCCTGCTCCCATTGCGGCCATTGCGGCGAGCTCTGCTCGATCTCCGCCCCGCTGCGGCCGGCGGCGCGCTCGGCGCGGATGCGATCCAACATGGCCAGCGGCAGGCAGTCCAGCTGTAGAGGACGCCGGGGCCTGCGCCGCTCGCCGGTCTTGGGATGGCGGGTTGCGGGACCCGCAGCGTTGGCTGCCATAATCTTACCTCCATTGAGCGCTCAGCATTCAGCACTCAGCAATCAGGCAAGACAAAAGCCTTGCACAACCAATATCAGGCTACTGTGCCCCGGGTGGTGAGCGTGGACAGTTTGGACGGTTGGGACGGATTTATTTTTGGAACACCCAACACAGGAACGCAGAAAAAGACAGAAGGCAGGAGACAAAAGTCAGTCGGCAGTCGGGGCCACCGCTTCGGCGAGGGCCGGGCGGTTTCGCTGGCGCAGCTCCCGCCAGTATAGAAACGTGAAGAAAGCGATGTCCAATCTTGATCCGGGATATTCGCTGTCCCGGTTTCGCATCGGCCCGTGGGCGCGCTGTTGCTGCCCCACGATGTACTGCGCATCCTGATCCAATTGCTCGCGTGGGGCGACATCGAGTCTTTCTCTTAGATCGTTAAATCGCGTACAGTTTAATCAACAACAAAGGACGGGAGTCTTATGCCACTGGTGCCAGCCGAGTCCGTACGCAGCTTTGTCACGTCTATCTTCTCCGCCGCGGGATGCGAAGCGGCGGAGGCGCGGACGATTGCGCGGCGTCTGGTGGATGCGAATCTGACCGGGCACGATTCGCATGGAGTCATCCGTATTCCCATTTATCTCGGGCGGATACGCACCGGTGGGGTTCGCTGCAATCAGCATATCTCGGCCGTGGTGGATGCCGGCGCGGTCGCGATTTTAGACGGCAATGCCGGATTCGGCCAGGTAATCGGCGAGGAGGCCATGCAGTTTGGCATCGCCAAGGCGGCCGCGCTGGGGGCGGCGGTGATCACGTTGCGTAATGTGCATCATCTGGGGCGGATTGCGGATTGGGCCGAGGTGTGTGCGGCGCAGGGATGCGCGTCGATCCACTTCGTCAACATCGTCGATTCGTCGCGCGGGGTTGCGCCCTTCGGAGGAATTGACCGCAAGACAGGCACAAACCCGTTTTGCTGCGCTATACCGGTCGATGGCGGCGAGCCAATCATTCTGGATATGGCAACCAGTGCTGTCGCTGAGGGAAAGATCTGGGTAGCGCGTAATAAAGGCTTGCCGATTCCGGCCGGCTGGCTGGTTGCGCCCGATGGCGGCGACACGACCGATCCCAATGCTTATCAGGCGTCTCCCCCAGCCGCCTTGCTTCCGTTCGGCGAACACAAGGGAGGCGGCCTTTCGTGGTTCTGCGAGTTGTTCGCCGGCGTGCTGAGCGGGGGCGGTTGCAATCTCGGTCAGAGCACCGGGCGGGTGCAGAACAATATGCTGTCGATCATCATGCGGGTGGCCGCATTTGCCGCGCCGGACCAGGTCAACCGGGAACTCGCGGGCTTTATGGCCTGGATGAAGAGTGCGCGGCCCCGCCAAAAGGGAGGGGAAATCTTGTCGCCCGGCGAACCGGAACGCCGCCTACGCAAGCAACGGCTCGAACAGGGATTGCCGATTGATGACACCACATGGAACGCTCTGTTGGAGAGCGCTGCCAAACTGGGAGTCGCCCCTCCGGAACTGAAAACCTTTCACCGCTGAGGACGCAGGGGACGCGGAGGTACAGAGAGGAACGGAACGGGGAAAACAACGGACATAAATTCCTTCTGCGTCCTTTGCGTACTCTGCGGTGAAAGGATTACGGACGGGTGCTCCCTACCATTTCCACTCGAACCGACCGCTCTTCGAGGGCCAGTTTAAGTTCGGCAGGCACGGCCGCATCGGTTACCAGAATTTCAATGTGCGAGAAGTCGCACAGCAACACGGGCGCGGACCTGCCGAATTTCGAATGGTCGGCCAATAACACCACTCGATCCGCGATTTCCATAAGTTTCAGCTTGGCGCTGCGCTCTACATCGGCGGCGACATAAACTCCCCGCTGGTCAATCGCCGCCGCTCCCAGGAAAAAGGTCCGGACCCGAAGCTGCGCCGCGGCCTCCACCGTCAGAGGACCGGCAAACGCCCGGCTGGGACGAAAAAGATCGCCGCCCAGGGCAATGACGCTGACATTAACGCGCTCCGCCAGCAGCTCCAGCACGGGGACCGAATGCGTCACCACGCAACCGGCAAAACTGGCCGGCAACGACCGCGCCAGTTGATATGCGGTGGTTCCGGCATCCAGCGCGATGGCATCGCCTTCGCCAATCCAGGCGCAAGCCGATTCGGCGATGCGTCGTTTGGCTTCCGTCTCCTGCGCCCAACGGGCATCAAACGAGCCGTTCCCAAACCGCACGCCCAGGCTGGCGCCGCCATGCACCACCTGAATCCCTTCGCTGGCGTGCAGCAGCCGCAGGTCACGGCGAACCGTCATTTCCGAGACGCCCAGATCCCGCGCCATTTCGCTGGCGGCCACAAAACCAGAACCACGTAACCGGTCCATGATGGCTTCTCGCCGGGTACTGGCATTGCGGTACTTCATTGCAATCTCACTTGTATTCCTAAAATGTTAGAAATCTAACATATCGTCAAACAAAATAAGCCGAATAATTTTGATAAAAGTATTGACGATATTAGAAATAATTGTTAGATTTCGTCAATTATTTGTTTGATTTATTACAATCTCGGCAGTCAGGCTGTGACATGAGCAGAGTTGCTGAGAAGGTTGGTTCAGCCGTTTTTGTCGGCGTGGCTGTGCAGGACACCATTGTCCTGGTTTCGCGGTTCCCGCTTCCCGACGATCGCCTGGTCGCCGATGAGATCGTGAATGCCGGTGGTGGACCAGCCGCGACGGCTGCGGTCGCGTTTGTGCGACTCGGTGGGCAGGCATATTTTGTGGGCGGGCTCGGCGACGATCAAGAAGCTGACACGATCCTGAAAGGGCTGGAGTCGGAAGGTGTCGATGTCAGCGGCGTGATCCGGGTCCCGGGCGGGCGCGCGACGCGTGCCATGGTTATGGTGGACCGTGTCCGTGCTACCCGCGCCATCTGTGTTCTGCCCGGGACCGCTTTGCATATTCCGGAAGACTCCATCGCCGCTGAACTTATCCGTACGTCTGAATGGGTGCACGCCGATCATGTGGGTTGGCGCCCAGTGCGTGATCTTCTGGGGAGCAAGTGGGTGAGCGCGCCCCGGCTTTCGGTGGATTTGGGGAACCCGGCGCCGGGGTTTACCGCCAGCGGGATCCACTTATTCGTGCCTACGCAGCAGCAACTGATCGCCTTATATGGAAACCTGCCCATGCCGGACCTGCTCCGGGCCGCGGTAACCGAAGGCGCCCAATGTGTAGTAGCCACGGCTGGCAGTGAGGGCTCGTGGGCATTGACCGCGGACGGGACCAGTTGCCATGTCCCGGCCTACCGGACGGAAATTTTTAGTACGCTGGGTGCCGGCGATGTCTTTCACGGCGCCCTGCTTGCGGCAATCGTTCGCAAACTTCCCCTCGCGCACTGCCTCGCCTACGCCAATATTGCAGCGGCGCTCTCTTGCCGCGGGCTCGATGGGCGATCGGCGATTCCCGATGACGAAGAAGTACAAGGCGCGATGCCCGCGCTGCTGGCAAAACAGGAGATGGGAAATGGGAATTGAGGTCCAAAAAGCCGGCTTGCGCGCCTTGCAACGTCCTTCCGGCGCTTGCGCTATGCTGGCGGTGGATCAGCGCGAATCCCTGCGGGCCATGTTCGCCCAGCATCAGGCGGCGCCGGTGACCGATGAGCAGGTGACGCAATTCAAGCTGCTGGCGGTTCGCATCTTGACGCCATATGCGTCGGCAGTTCTAGTGGATCGGCAGTTTGCCTGGGAGCGGGTGGTGCGCGAAGACTTGGTCGCGCCAGGATGCGGCTTGATTGCCGCGGCCGACCAATTCATCGGCGGCGAGGACGAAATCGTGGCGGAGTCCATCATCGACGAGGCGATGGTTCCCGAGCAGGTAAAGCGGCAAGGGGCGGTTGCCATGAAACTGCTGGTCGTCTGGCGTCCCGATCAGCCGGCGGATAAGCGCCTGGCGTTGGTCGAGCGTTTTGTGCAGCGCTGCCGCAAAGCGGAACTGGTGAGCATTATCGAACCGGTTTCCCGGAAACCGAAGAATGGGCAGGCCTGGGACTGGAATGCCGGGGTGCTGGCGGCGGCCCAAGAGCTTGGCCATTGCGGAGCTGACCTCTACAAGGCCGAGATGCCCTTGCACGGCGAAGGCGACGAGCCTGTCATTCGCAAAGCCTGCGCGGCCCTGACGCGGGCTATTGCCTCGCCCTGGGTCGTGCTTTCTTCGGGAGTGAAACCGGACAACTTTCCGCGCGCCGTGGAACTCGCTGGCCGGGAAGGAGCGTCAGGCTTTCTCGCCGGTCGGGCGGTCTGGAGCGGGGTGATCGGCAGTACCGATCTGCCGCAGGCTCTGCTCCACGATGCCGTGGCGCGCCTCTGCCGGTTGTGCGAGGTGGTGGATCGCGTCGTAGGGCAGTGACAGTGGCGGGCGCAACGGTAGCCCAGGGAGGCAAGGCATGAAAGTCAGACAGATTTTTTTTGAGGCCCTCAATAAAGTTGTAGTGCGCACCGTGGAAGATCCCTTGCAACCGGCAGCCGGAGAGGTGGTGCTGGCCCCCGCTTACCTCGGCGTCTGCGGGAGCGACCTCCACGTTTTGCACGGCAAGCACCCCTGGACCAAGCCGCCGGTGGTTACCGGTCATGAGCTGGCGGCCGTGGTCGAGCAGCTAGGGCCGGATGTTCACAATCTTGTGCCAGGCGATCACGTTGTACTCAATCCTCTATTTACTTGCGGAACCTGCCGGCGCTGCCGCCTGGGTTCGTTCAATACCTGTGAAAACGCGAAAGTCACCGGATACCGTCTGCCGGGCGTGGCGCAAACCAGGTTGGTCATGAGCGCTCGCCAGTTGCACCGGGTTCCCAAAGAATTGCCGCTGGACCGGGCCTGCCTGGTGGAACCCATGGCGGTGGGGGTTCATGCCTCCGGCTTGTTTGACGATCTGGAAGACGTGCTGGTGATAGGCGGCGGCCCGATTGGCCTCTGCGTGTTGCTCGGCCTGAAGGCACGGGGAGCCGGACGCGTTACTCTGATCGAGCCCATTGGGCTCAAACGCGAGCTGGCGAAGCGGTTGGGCGCCGACGAAGTTCTTTCACCGGATGAAACGCAGGTGGCGCCGCGTTATACCGCCTGCTTCGATTGCGTGGGCGGACAAAAGACCCTGGACGTGGCCTGTGGCAGCGCGCTATCGGGAGGTTGCGTGGTGGTGGTCGGTATATCCCCCGGCCCGGTTTCCGTGCCGCTGCCCAGAATGCAGCGTTTCGAAATCCGTTTGCAGGGCAGCGGTATGTATCTGGGAAAAGATATTGACCGGGCCATCGAACTGATTGCCTCCGGGCGAATCGACGTGGCGCCGTTGATCTCCCTGGTGCGGCCGTTGGATGAAGCCCCGGAAGCCTACGCGGCGGCGCAGCAACCGGAAAGTGTGAAAGTCCTGGTGCGCATGAACTAGAAAGTAACAGGTAACAGGTACCAGGTAACAAGTAACAAGAACTGGTTTCAAAAATGGGAGAACGCCGACCTGGGCGTCGACCCTCAGCGGCTAAAGCCGCATAAATGGCCGTTCTCAGCGGCACGGCTGAAGCCGTGCCCTTCCGAAAGACATTTTTGAAACCAGTTCAAGTAACAAGTAACAAGTGAGAGCAAGGCCCGGGTTTAACTTGTTGCTTGTTACCTGTTACTTGTTGCTTTCAAGAACGGGAGATGAAGATATGGAGAACAAAACTGCGACTTCCATGCCTAAAGTCGCGGCCGCCAGCTTCGCCGGAGCGATGCTGGAGTGGTATGACTTTTTTGTCTTCGGTACCGCTTCCGCCCTGGTGCTGGGGCCGCTGTTCTTTCCCCGTGCCGATCCGCTGGCCGGAACGATCGCGTCGTTTGCCACCTTCGGTGTCGGTTTCCTGGCGCGTCCCATCGGCGGCATTGTCTTCGGCCATATGGGAGACCGCATCGGCCGCAAATCCACTCTTATTGCCACCCTGCTGATCATCGGAATCGGCACGTTCTTTATCGGTCTGCTGCCGACCTACAGCACGGCGGGCGTCTGGGCGCCGGTGCTGCTGGTTTTCCTACGCCTGGTTCAGGGTTTTGGACTGGGCGGCGAATATGGCGGCGCCGCCCTGCTGACCATCGAACACGCGGGCGAGGGGCAACGGGGGTTGTGGGGAAGTATTCCCCAGGCCGCCGCTTCCGGCGGGATTCTGCTCGCCACCGGCACCTTTGCCCTGGTGTCGCGTCTGCCCAAAGAAGCGCTGATGAGTTGGGGGTGGCGGCTGCCGTTCCTGATCAGCATTGTCATGCTGGTTCCGGGGCTGTTCATACGGCTCAATATCGCCGAAACGCCGGACTTCGAGCGGGTCAAGAGGGCGAAAGCCGACAACCGCCTGCCGCTCATGACGCTGTTGCGCAATCATCCCCGTAACGTCCTGCTGACACTGGGCGCGCGGTTGGCGGAGACCGTCTCTTCAAACATTATCAATGCCTTCGGAATTGCCTATGTGGCGACGCAACTGGCGATGAATCGCTCGGTGCCGCTGAATGGTATGTTGATCGCTTCTTTGATAGGGATGGCGATGTGTCCGGTTTTTGGAGCACTTTCCGACCGCCTGGGCCGGCGCTTCGTCTATGTCGCCGGCGCCGCCTTCATGGCCTTGTTTGCTTTCCCCTTTTTCATGCTGCTGGGTACCCGGTCGGCTTCGCTGATCTGTGTGGCGATGATTCTGGCTTACAACTTCGGGCCCACCATGATGTTTGCCGTGCAGGCGACATTTTTCAGCGAGTTGTTTGGCGCAGGGGTTCGCTATACCGGGTTGTCGGTGGCGTATCAGGTATCGGCCATCGTTGGGGGATTCACGCCCCTGATTGCCACAACCTTATTAAGAGCGAATGGCGGGGCGCCGTGGATGGTCGCCGGTTATCTCTGCGGAGTGTCGCTACTCTCGTTGCTCTCCGCCCTGTTTGTTAGGCGGCAACAGGAGGTTTTGCAGCCGGGAGAACGCGCGGGAGTGACGGCCAAAAGTTTCTAAGGGGCGGCCTGCAGGCCGATTCGAGTCTACGCAACCATTACCGCTGTCTCGGCCACCTTGCTGCGCGCGCTCGCCAGCACCGCCTGTTTCCGCATCAGCATATCCTTGAAGGCGCGGTGATCGGTGTGCGCGATTTCAGCCAGGAGATCCCGCTCGGCGTGTTCGAGAACTTCGCTGAACAGATCGAGTTCCCACTCCGTAAAGCAAGGCTTCTCTTGCAGAAGCCTGGTGGCAATCGCCTCGAGAAGTTTCGCCGTGTACTGCAGTTCATGCTTGAAGGCAGCGTGGTCGGTGCGGGCGATTTCCTTAATCAATTCGCGATTGCGGCGGGCAACGATTTCCGCCAGCAACTGCCCTTCCTCCGGCGAGAACAGCACTTCTACCGCAGGCCCATTCCCGACTGGGCGTTTCAGGGACTGGCTGGCGGCACCCGCCGGGCGCAACCATTCCTCCTCGTACCCGCGCGCGGCATTTAACAGCGCGCGGTCGAAGAAGCGTTGCACTTGCCGCAGCAATTCGAGTTCTCCGAACAAGTTCAGCGCCTCGTCGGCGACCCGTTCGCTTTGCAGGAACTCCCACAGGTGTTGCTTGGTGATGAGCAGGGCCGCAAAGAAGTGGCTGAAGGCAACCCCTTGCGACGCGCGCCGGCGCCCCAGGTTCTGATAAACGCGCTCGATGTCCTGCTCGGTCTGTTCCAGCAGCCAGTCGCCCAGATTGCGGTAGATTTCGTACGTGCGTTGGTGCAATTCGTCGACAGGCACCTTGCGCAGATCGCTCATGCGGCTTGAGGTCAGAAACTTGTTAAGCAATCCCCGGGCGATTTCGTCGGCATGTTTCTCAATGAGTCGAACTAAGCGAAGGCCGATCATGGCAGTCTCCTTAGGCTTCGGGCCGGACGTGCGTCCGGTGCTGGCGGTTCTCCCGAAGAAATGCTGAGAAATTCCCTGTGAGCGCTGCGGAAAGGCTCTGTGCGGGCACGGATGAACATGGTGCGCACCTCCTTGCGGAGATTCGCTCCCGATATATGCAGAACCTTACTCTAAGCCTAAAGCCATTGCGGTGATATACATCACCGTGCTTCCGCCCGCGAATTTAGGATTTCGGAATTCGGATTTGGGATTGGAGCTGCAACGTCCTAATTACACACCAACTGCACGCGCCGAAAAATCCTGAATCCGAAATCCCCAATCCCAAATTCGCTCCAGCCGCTTCCCGCGGATCGCGAGGCTTCTAATGCACCACCTGCTCCCAGCGCGGGCAGGGACGCTGTGCGAGTGGCGTCTTCCAAGCCTGGTAGTTTGATTGGTCAATCAAGAGCACGGGCACGTCAATCGCCTTCGGTACGGGCTGTCCCCGCAGGTAGCGAATGGCGGCCTCGGTCGCCAGGCAGCCGAGCTTAAAGGTGCTGAAATCGACACTGGCCAGCATGCGGCCGTTTTCGATGAGCTTAATCGCGTCCTCCAGGCCATTGGCCCCGACGATCTTCGCCGTGCGATGGACCTCGTCCAACGCGTCGAGCGCGCCAAACGCCATCACATCATTGGCCGCCCAGATACCGTCAATGTGCGGATACTTCGCAAGCATCGCGGCAGTAAGCCTCCTGGACTCGGAGCGCTGATACATGCCGATCACGGAATCCAATAGTTGAATTCCCGGAAACTCGGCCAGCGCGCGGTGCAGGCCCTTGACTCGGTCACGGCTGGTGGGCGCGCCCGGGTTGCCTGCAATGGCGACGACCCGCCCCTTGCCTCCCAGCGCCTGGAATAACGCTTTCGCGCCCAAATGACCCACGGCGACATCGTCGGAACCGATAAACGTGACGAACTGGCCCTGCATGGGATTGACGAAAAGCACCACCGGTATTTTGGCCGCCGCGAATTTCTGCAGGTCGCTCATCATGGCCGCATCGTCCACCGGGGTGAACAGAACAATATCCGGCCGGTCCTTGAGCGCCTTTTCCACCAGCAGCTTCTGTTCTGTCACATCGTCGGGCTTTTCCGGCACATAGTGAATTGTCTTGGCGCCATACTCGTGGGCGACACGATCAGCCGCCATCCGGGCAGCCGCGTAAGCCGGATTCGTAAAATTCTTGGTAAACACCGCAATCACCGGTTCCTGGGATGACGCCGCGGCCTTTGTGGCGCCAAGGCAAAGCCCCGCAAGAAGAATCAGAGCCAATTTCTGCATGGTTGTTCCTATCGCCCCTAAAGGAATTCATTCCGGCCAGTAGCTCAGGTAGTCTCGCATACTCCGAACCGGCGTTTCTACCGCCGAGGTAACGGTTTCAATACTGATGCGACCAATGCTAGCCGATTTCGACAGCCACCCGCTCCCTGGCAAAAGACTCTCGCAAAATCCTCTTGACACGAATCGATCTGCGAAAGAGAATTCGTCCGCATTTCAATGGAAATCGTTGCGTATTAATAATGACGATGCCGAAAGTACTCAGCATTGGAAGCTGACTGCTGAGTGCTGACTGCGGATGCCGAGGTGCTTCCCATGAATACACCCGCACAAGCTGCCGCCTTAGAGAAGATGGTCTTTCGCAATACCCATTGCAAGCTGGGACGCAACATTTCGGTCACGCCCGCCAACAGCACGAACCGGCATCTCGCCTATGGCCGCATTATTCTGAAGGCGGCCATTTCCGAGGTGAGCTTCGCCAACGGGGAACGCGAGACCGGCCTGATATGTCTTTCCGGCAGCGCCACCGTCCAGGTGGGGGCGCCGCGCTATCAATTGGGAGAGCACGACGCCATTTACATTCCCCGGGACAGCCAGATTGCAGTATCGACCAATGCCGAGGTGGACCTGGTCGAGCTCTCCGCGGATGTCGAAGGCCGCTATCCTTTGCAGTTGGTGTCTTACGCGGAGATTTCCAAGGATCCGTCGCTGAAATTTACCGCCGGCGCGCCCGGCCAGCGCCGGCACCTCAATATCCTGCTGGGGAAGAATGTTGAGGCAGGACGCCTGGTGGCCGGCTTCACGAATTCGGAGCCCGGCAATTGGACCAGTTGGCCGCCGCACGAGCACGGGGCGATGCTGGAAGAAATGTATATCTATATCGACATGCCAGCCCCCGCCTTCGGCCTGCAATTGGTCTACAACAACACTGAATATCCGGAAATGGTGATCCCGGTGCGCGAGGGCGATGCCGTCCTGATGCCCAGCGGGTATCACCCCAACGTCTCCGTTCCGGGACACAGTATTGGCTTCGTGTGGGCGATGGCAGCGCATCGCGAAAAGCTCGACCGGCAGTTCGGAGTGGTGAAGGTCCAGGCCGAGTTCAGCCAGGCGGGTTCAGGCCTGGAAGCCAGCCGTAAGTAAACGGTCTGGCAAACTCAGAGAGTAAGGACAGGTAGTACGTAGTCATTCCCATATATCAATAGAAAGAACGAGGACATGATATGTCACACACTATCGGGTACGCCGCGGTTGGACTGATTTGCGCGGTTTTGCTGGTGTCCCTTCCGCTGCAAGCTGCTGAGACTTCTCCGGCAGCCACCGCGGTTGCCAGCAACGTCGAAGCCCTGCGGGTCGCCATGGTGGCGGGAAACGAGAAGGAGTTGAATGCCCTGACGGACGATCACCTGACGTATGGGCATTCGCACGGGATGGTCCAAGACAAGGCTGCATTCGTCAAGTACCTGCTTGGCCCGAAGGCGCCCGGCAAATTCAAATGGATCAAAATTTCCGATCAGACGATTGATGTGGTCGGCAACGTTGCCCTCGTCCGTCATAAGTTTGACGCGGAAAATGAACTTCCGGACGGCAAGATTACCAAGGCCCACATCCTGGTGCTGCAGGTGTGGAAGAAGCAAAAAGGGAACTGGAAACTGTTGGCCCGGCAAGCCTGTCCCCTGGATTAACCGAATCGCGGGCGGGCAGCGCCGCTACAGCTTACGTACATAAAGCGCAGAGACGGCCACGGCGACAAGCAGCAGGATTGCTGTCGACAGCGCCAGGAACAACTGCTGCGTCGCCGGCGGCAGGGGGGCGTAGTCGCGTCGCAACCATAGGTTGTGACCGACGGCTAAGATCCCCGCGATGACCATGGCCCAGCCGCAGAAACGGTTGGCGCGATACTAGACTTGTGTCGAGGAGAAGGTCTTGCGCGTTCGGTAACCGTAAAACCGATTGGGCGGAACCAGCCCCAGCGCCATCGGTATCCCAAGCAGAACTGCCAGCCCGGGCAGGACATACGCGAGCAAAAGGAGTTTCGGGTCCATCAAGCTGAATGTAGCCCCTTACGACATGGATTTGGGCAACGTTGCGCTATCCGTGATGCAGAGCTTGAACCGGTTCTGCGGAATATAGATTTCCTGGAAATATACCGGCATCCTCTCCGAACTCGCCAGAATGTCCAGCATTAATCCCACCGCCCCCTTGGCCAGCCTGAGCGCGCGGGAAATTGCGTCGGGGAATGTTATCACCTGCATCTGGTAGGACATTTCTGTGAACGAAACATTGCATTCCCGGTGAAGAATAGTCTTAAAGTTCACCGAACTGAGTTCTTTGTTTGACTTTCGCAGGAAAAGTGCATATTTATCTGCCGCTAGAAAGAAGCGGTTGTAAACCAGAAACTCGTCGCCTACGTTGATCTTGCGATCGATTTGAATCAGATTGCCGCCGCGGGGAGACAACAGTTTCGCCCAAGGAGTCATTCGCCGGGTGGTTCTTTTGGATACGACCGAGGGATAGACCGGCAGATTGGTACCCTCCTGGCTGCAAAAACGCAGGTGCCAGGGATCGACCATCTGGGCCCGGTGGCTGGTAACAAAGGTGCCGTGGCCGGGACGGCGCCGCAACACGCCTTCCTCTTCCAAGGCATTGAGCGCTTTTTGTACCGTCCCCAAACTGTAGGGAGTTACCCGCGCGATCTCCACCTCGGCCGGGATTTGTTCCCCCGGTTTCCAGAAACCATCGCCAATGGCGGCGCGCATGATTTCGCGCAGTTCTGCATACTTGGGCAGGCCTTTCAATTCGGCCATGCGATATTTGCCGTAAAAGTCGGTCTTCATAGAATCTTCGCGCGCGGTGTAGCGCTGGCGTCCGCGGAGGCCAGCGCTACCGGATACGGCAACCGCAAATTCGCTCCAGAGCCCGCCCCATTGTATCCGAACGATCGTTTCTCCTGAGCGGCCAACACTCCATAGCTATATAGTGCCACGACACCCTGTCAAGAGCAAAGAACTGCGGTATTTTCGCAGAGAGCCGGGGAGTTGCGGCATTCCGGCCGGGAAAACCGTGTTACATTCGACCCGGTTCAGAACCCAAGATTTGCGACTATCGGCCGCGAAGTTGGGACTGCCTGGCGGCTCAAACCGGCGGTCCCGCCCGCTTTGCTGAAGCGACCTGGAGGCGACACCGGATGCCGGCAAATATGACACAACCCATGCAGTCTCAGCTTATCCTCGATCCGCGCGGTGAGCAGAAGCGTCCTATGCTGAAATTGGCTCCCCGCGTAACCATGGAGACCCTGAAAAAAGGTCCGGTGGTTTTCTTCGACAACACGAAACTCGGATTCTGCAATTACATGCAGGTCTATCGGCGGCTGAAGGCAAACTTCGCCAAGGATGGAATCACCAATCTGGTCGATTACCGGGAAACGGTACGCGGAAAATCGACGCAGGGCCTGAAGGGCGTGGCGGCAAAGCTGGCGTCGTTCAAGCCGGTGGCGGCCATTCTGGCTCTGGGCGATGTCGGTACCAGCCCGTTGACGACCATTGTCACCATCGAGATGGAAGAGCTGGGCATCCCGAGCGTCTATATCACCTCGCCTCCGGGAACCGACCTGGTGAGGGGCGTTGTTTACTACCGTGCCGGCCAACTGTGTGTCTGCCCCATCGACATCTATCAAGGCAGTACCATCGAGGACATCGACAAGAAAGTAGATGAGGTGATGCCCGTCATCTACGATTCCCTCACTCTGCCGCCCGAGCAGATTGGTGAACGGGCCGTGCCGCAGTTTGAACTCGATCCGGTGGCGCCTTCGCCCGATGGTTTTCTCCACCAGGCCGAAGACATACGGCTGGACGCCGCCGCGGCCGCGCAACCCGCGGCGGGAATCGAAGAGATCACCGAGTTATTTCATCAGCTCCACTTGACCGATGGCTTGCCGATCATTCCTCCTACTCCGGCACGCGTGGAGAAAATGCTGTCCTACTGTCCCTTTGACAAGGAACTGGTCTTGGCCAAGGAAATCGGTCCCAGCGGAAAAGACATTACTGTCCGAGATGTAGCCGTCGCCGCGGTGATGGCGGGATGCAAACCGCGGTATATGCCTGTACTGATCGCGGCCTTCAAAGCCATGGCGGATGCGAAGTACAACTTCCTGCAATCGGTGACCACCTCGCATCCTGGCGGAAACCTGGTTCTGGTCAGCGGTCCGCTGGCGCAGGAATTGGGGATTCACGGCGGCGCCGGCTGCATCGGCCCCGGCTTTCCCGCCAATATGACGATTGGCCGGGCGGTGAATCTGGTGCTGATCAACACCTGCCGGTCCGTTCCCGCCCATTGTGATCTGGTATGTATTTCGTCGCAAGCCGAGTTGACCTATTGTTTTGCCGAAGATCCGTCGCTCACGCCCTGGAAAACGATCAATGCCGAACGCTTCGATCAGAAGACCACGACGGTATACGTGCTCAAAGCCGAGCCGCCACACGACATTATCGATTTCCTGAGCATGACCGGCGGCGACCTGCTGGACGGGATTACGGATTGCTGCACCACTTTGGGGTCGAACAATTCCTTCATGCCCGGGCCGCTGATTGTGGTGGTTACCCGCGACCATGCCTGGCTGCTGGCGCGCGACGGGTGGGACAAGGACAAAATTCGCGAGCACATTCACACCTACGCCTATCATCAGGTTCCCATGGTGCGAAACCGCGGCCTGGTTCCGGTTCGGCCAGCCAGTTTTGCGAATCGGCATCCCATGCCGGTAACGCGAACTCCCCGCGACATTGAAATCGTCGTTGCCGGCGGGCGCGGCGGGCATTCCGCGGTCATTCTGCCCTGGGCGTTGCACAGCGAGGCGATTGTGGAGCCAGTGCTTCTGCCCGATGGACGGGTTCCGTCGAGCATAGAAGAATTCCGGGTGAAGTGAAGCGGGAGAACTACGGTGAACACTCAGCCAGCGGATAGCACAGCGCCGGAACCCGCTAAGGTAAATTCCACGCGAAGAACGTTCGTCCTGGCCTTGATCTTTGTTGCCTATCTTTTCTGCTACGTGGATCGCATGGTCATGTCTACGACCATTCCTTACATTGGCAAAGACCTGCACTTGTCCAAGACTGCCATGGGCATGGTCATGAGCGCCTTCTTTATCGGATATACCGCCTTCCAGATCCCCGGCGGAATCCTGGTCGACCGGTTTGGCCCGCGGCTGATCATGACGATCGCCCTCAGCGTGTGGTCTCTCTTCACCGGTGTTACCGGCATGATCGCCAATTTCGGGCAACTGGTAGTGGCGCGAGTGATGTTTGGGGTAGGCGAAGGTCCTTTTCCGGCCGCGTCCATGAAGAGTATTGCGCTGTGGTATGAGCCGGGTAAGCGCGCTACGGCGACCTCGGTCATTCTCTCGTCGAACGCACTGGGGCCGGCGATGGCGCCGCTGCTGGCGGTCTGGATCATGTCGTATTGGGGCTGGCGGGGGACATTTTACAGTCTCGTTCTGCCCGGCATCCTGGTGACCGTGCTGATTGCCTTACACGTGACGGACGATCCCCGTGGCGAGCGGCGTTTGCCATCGCCGGCCAAGGCAGCGGGGGCTGCCGGGCCGATTCAGTACTCGTTCTGGCAAGTCTTGCAGGAGCCCACCGTCTGGAAATCCACGGTCATGTTCTTTGCCTGCAATATTGCCGGATGGGGCTTCAAGTCGTGGCTGCCGACCTATCTGGTTACAGCCCGGCACATGAGTATGAAGACGATGGGGGTGGCAGCCTCGCTGCCGTTTTTTGCCGGCATTGTAGGCTATTTGTTCGGGGGATGGTTGTCCGATGGCTGGTTTAAGAATGAACGTAGAATTCCCGTCGTCATTTTCCAGTTAACCACCGCGGTATTGTTCTATCTCACGTACACCGTAGGCTCGATAACGATGTTGCTCGTCTATCAGACGCTGGCAGGATTTTTTCTGACGGCAATGCTCGCGACGGTCTGGGCTCTGCCCGTCAGCGCTGTACCCAAGGCGATCACCGGCCGGGCGATTGGTATTTTCAATACCGGCGGACAGATGGCTGGCCTGGTGTCTCCGACGATCATTGGCTACCTGGTCGATCTTTCCAAGGGAAGTTTCAATAGTTCCTTCCTTTTTATGATTGCCTGTCTTGTGGTGTCGGCGGCCATCACGCTCACCATCAGGAGCAGGACGAGCGAAGTAGAGTAAGCTCACAACTCGCGAAGCTCTCGTGGATAGCTGGTAAGTATCTCGACGCCATTCCGGGTTACCACCACATTCTCTTCTACGCGCACGCCGCCGAACTCCGGCAGATAGATTCCCGGCTCGACGGTGAACGTGAGGCCGGGTTCCGTAACCATTTGATTGCCTGTGACCACCGAGGGAGACTCGTGTCCTTCGATTCCCAGGCCGTGGCCCACGCGATGAGGGAAGTATTTTCCGTAGCCTGCCTGTTCGACTACCCGGTGGGCCAACTCGTCCAGATGCGACAGGGTTATGCCGGGGCGGATTTCCGCCAGAACCTGCCGGCTGACCTCCAGTTCCAACTGATAAATGCTGGTGAATTCCTTGGGCGCGGAGCCGACGAAGAAGGTGCGGGTGATGTCGCTGCAATATCCGTGCCAGCGGGCGCCGGTGTCGATCATCAGCACATCGCCTTGCTTGACGGGGCGGTCCGAAGTCTTGGTGTGCGGGAAGGCTGATCTCGCTCCGGACGAGACTACCGGCTCCTTGGGCAGCTCTTCCGTGCCCAGCCGCAACATCTCGATCTTGAGTTCGTTGGCAATTTCCCGCTCGCTCATGCCCGGACGAAACCGGTTCATCACCTGTTCCAGCGCCGCTTCGGCGATGCGGCACGCCTGCCGCATGGCCTCTATATCTTCTTCGTCCTTGATCATTCTCAGCGGATCGAGAAAAGTTTCCGCCGGTTCGAACTCGCTCGCCGCTAATCCGTCCAGGAGCAACCCTCTCTCGAACAGGCGCAGGGTGAACTGTTCTGCCGCCAGGCGGGGCGCCTTGGCGTGCGCGCGATCACGAATTATCGCCATCAGTTCCTTGGCGGCTGCCTGCGGACCTTCGGCATCGGTCCAGGAGACAACCTGCGCCTCCGGCCAGCGGGTACGAAAGTCGGGGACTTCGAGACCGGGCAGCGATGCCGCCACCGCTCCGTCCGGGAAGACCGCGTAGATAAGCGGCCGCTTCCTCAACATTTGATTGATCCCAAGGGTGTAGTAGAGGTTGGGGCCGGGCAGCAAAACCAGCGCATCCACGCCGGCAGCGGTAAGAGCGGCGGCCACACGCTTGAGCTTTGGAGCTGCCTTCATTTGTGCAGCCTCCGGCAAAGTTACTTCAGGCGGCATATCGGAACTCCTCATGTAGTGCTAGGTCAAACCAGCAACCAGCAACAAGCAACAAGCCAGAAGCCAGGAGTCACAAGTCACAAGTCACAAGTCACAAGTCAGAGAGCCCTCCTCGCTGCGTTCGGAGATGACAACCCTCAAATTGCCACGTACTTCCGGCTTGTCGCTTGTGGCTTGTTGCTTATTTGTTCTGGCCGATCTCCTCGGCCGTGATCTGTTCCAGCGTCTTGCCCGTCGTTCGAATTCCCAGGATGCCTACGGCGGTTGCCCCTGCCAGCAGCACCGTGGTGGTGATGGTGAATACTCCACCGAATCCTATGTGAGCATAAGTAAGGCCGATTACGATCGGCGCCGATAAGCCTCCCAGGCGGCCGAAAGAAGAGGCCACTCCCATGCCGGTCGTACGGAAGGCGGTCGGATACACCTCCGGCGTGTAAGCATAAATGCCGGCATAGGTGCCGTTCATGAAGAAGGACAGGCAGGACCCGAAGAAAATGATCAAGCCCTGGTCGCGCGTATTGGCCATGCAGAAGGCGGAGCAACCGCCGCCGATCATATACAGGATGATCGTCCACTTCCGGTCCAGCTTTTCGCTGACGAAAGCCGCCGAGTAGTAACCGGGAATCTGGGCCAGATAAATGATGATGCTATAGCCGAAGCTCCGGGTAATCGTGAGGCCTTGCTTGACCAGCAGACTGGGGATCCAGGTGAAAAAGCCGTAATAGGAAAAAGTGATGGAAAGCCACAGGCCCCAGAGCATGGCTGTACCGCGCCTCAGGCCGGGACTCCAGAGTGCGGCCAGATTCTGCAGGAATGTGCCTCCGCGGCGAGAAGTGACAGCGGGCAGTACGACACCCCCTGGGGATGGCAAGTCGCGGCCGATCCGCCGCTGTACCTCGGCTTCCATGCGGCTCACAATTTGCCGGGCCTCCTCCGAGCGGCCGCGCTGAATCAGCCAGCGCGGCGATTCCGGAAGCGCACGCCGCCACCACAGCAGCATGACGATTGGCAACGCCGTAATGACCTGGACGATGCGCCAACCCATACTGCTGGCGGGAACAATGAAGTACCCGAGCAGCGCGGCAAAGACATAGCCAAACGAGAAAAACCCGGAGAGCGATCCAATGTATCGTCCGCGATACCTGCTCTGAATAAATTCCGACAGGAAGGGAGCGATGATCGCGCTTTCCGCGCCATAGCCTACGCCGCCCACAATTCGCGACCAGGAGAGAAATGTCCAGGTAGGCGAGCAGGCCCCAAAGAGGCTGGCCACGGCATAGATGGCCAGCGCGTACATCATTACGTTCTTCCGGCCGATCAAGTCGCCCATGGTGCCGGCCAGGAACGCTCCGAAAAGATAGCCGATGATGCTGGAACTGGCCAGGAAACCGGTATGGGCATTGGTCAAATGAAAAACCACCGCGACCGCCGGCAGGAGGAACGCTATAACGGCCGAATCCATGGCATCGAAGGTGTAGCCCAGACCGCCCATCATCAACAGGCGCCCTTGCACCCACGTCATGGGCAGGCGCTCCAGGCGGCGCAGGGTATCCATATCCGTGGCGGTTAGCTCGGCGGTGACTACCGCGCGGGTTTCGCTCATGCTTCAGCCTCGTTCAGGCAAACTGCCTCTTCTTCGCGCGTCGGGCTGCGGCGCCCTCCTTTTGCCATGCCCTCATTCGGAAGCTCATTCTTGTAAACCGTTCCCTCTTTCATGATCAGCTTCAGGTGGCGTTGCGGATCCTGGACGATGCCCAGGTTCTCCAGGGGATTGCCGTCAAGCACGATCAGGTCGGCCAAGGCGCCCGGAGCTACAATGCCGATCTGGCCCTCCATGCGCAGCAGTTTGGCGGCATTGGTGGTGGCCGCGCGGAGCACCTCGAGCGGCGGCTGAACCTCGCTGCGCAAGGCAAATTCCGTCAACTGCTGTTCCTGCATTGCCCCCAGCAAATCCGATCCGAAAGCAATCGGCACTCCCCGGCGGTACGCCCGCTCCAGAGCGCGGATGCCGGCGTCCAGAACCTCACCGAGCTTGGCATGCAGCCAGCCGGGCAGGCTCTTGTCCCTGGCCAGCGCGTAATAGGTGACCAGAGTCGGCACCAGGAACGCGTCCTTCTGAAGGAACAGGTCGATAGAGGTGTCATCGAGCAGGTTTCCATGCTCGATCGATCTGACTCCGCAGCTCAGCGCCCGGTTGATCGAGCGTGCGGTATAGGCGTGCGCCAGCACATACAGCGATGCCGCTTCGGCTTCTTCCACGATGGCCGTCATTTCCTCCACGGAAAATTGCGTACTGGTGATGCGATCGGTCGGCGAGGCCACTCCGCCGGAGGCCATGAGCTTGATGTGGGTTGCTCCCTGGCGGATTTCGTTGCGGGTGGCGCGCCGGACTTCGTCGACGCCGTCGCAAACCAGTCCCAGACCGGCGCAGAAGCATCCTTCAAAACTGCTGTGATCGCCGGGAGACCGCATGTCGCCGTGGCCCCCGGTTTGCGACAGCGCGTGTCCGCAGAACAAAACGCGCGGGCCGGTCAGATATCCTTCGCGCACCGCATCCGCCAATCCGTAATCGGCGCCGCCGGCGTCGCGAACGGTGGTGAACCCGCGCATCAGCATCCCTGCCAGGATCGTGCTCGAACGGGCGGTGACGTAACTGGGGACCCACCGCGTCAGCGCCGCCAGGTCCGCGGTTACGGCTGTAGTATGCACGTGGGCATCCACCAGGCCCGGCATCAACGTCATTCCCTTCACTTCAAGCTCGCGGGTGTTTGCCGGCAGCTTCAACCCCGGCCCTTCCACTTCGGCAATGCGGCCCTCGTGGACGAGTACCGACTGGTCGGCGCGGATCTCCCCGGCAACCAGGTCCAGCACATTGGCATTCCGGAAAAGTACATTTTCAGCCTTGGTCATTTCCTCCTCGCTTCTGATGCCCCAGGCATCGGGAAAAACCTCCACCGGGTGCTCGGCCGGTGACGTGCGGACGGCAGCGTGGGATGACGGGGAATCACCCGCTCAGACGCCAACCGGCTCCTGCTTTGCCCCCAGTTCTTCGGCGGCAATCTCCTCCAGCGATTTACCGCGCGTGCGCACCCCGAGCACTACCACGGAAATCGCGCCTGCCAGCAAGATTATGGTGCTAATGCCGAACACGCCGGCAAAACCGGCCAGTGGAAATACGTAGCCGACGATAATCGGCGCGCTAATCGCGCCGATGCGGCCAATGGCCGAAGCCACTCCCATGCCCGTGGCGCGGACCTGAGTGGGGAACAGTTCTGGTGTGTAGGCATACAGACCGGCATAGGTGCCGTTCATGAAAAAAGAAAGACAGACACCCGCCACCATGATCCAAAAATTGCTGTGCGTGAGCGAGAGGGCGAGGGCGGAAACCCCGCCCAAAATCATATACACGGAAATCGTGGCCTGCCGCCCGAAGCGTTCGTTGAAAAAGGCGGCCGAATAATACCCCGGCACCTGCGCCGCATAAATCGCGATCGAGTAGTTGAAGCTCTTGGTTATCGTCAGCCCGTTCTTCACCATCAGGCTGGGAATCCAACTGAAGAAGCTGTAGTAGCAGAAGGTGATGGACAGCCATGCCAACCAGGTCATGGCGGTAATGCGGGCCAGCTGCCGCGACCATAGCGCCCTCAAATTACTGAATAGCGTTCCCCGGCTGACCGGCCGCGGAGCCTGGGTTTCAGCCGCAGGCGGAGGAAGCGGCCGGCCCAGTTCCTGCTCGATGGATTGCTCGAAGCGCTCCACGATCGCTTCGGCCTCCTGAATTCGCCCACGCGTTTCCAGCCAGCGCGGCGATTCCGGCAAGGCGCGCCGCCACCACAGGAGCATGACGATGGGCAGCGCCGTGACCACGATGGCCGCCCGCCAGCCCCAGGGACCGGCCGGAACCATAGCGCGTCCGAGCAGCGCCGCCCCGAGAAAACCGAAGGAGAAAAAACCTGCCAACGCGCCGATAAACCGCCCCCGGTAGCGGCTGGCGACAAATTCAGAAAGGAAAGGGGCAACGATAGCGGATTCGGCGCCGGTCCCCATCCCGGCCAAGATTCGCCACCAAAAGAACATGGACCAGCTGGTGGCGAAGGCGGTCACCAGCGAGGCCAGGCAAAAGATGGCCAAGGCCGACATCATCACCCGGCGCCGGCCGATCAAGTCGCCAAAGTTGCCGGCGCAGAACGCCCCGACAAAATAACCAATGAAATTGGCGCTGGCAAGCACGCCGGTTTCCACGCTGGTGAGGGACCACAAGGCCGTGAGCGCCGGCAGAACAAAAGCCACAATGGCGGCGTCCAAGCCGTCGAACGTGTATCCCAAACCACCCATCAGCAACAGCCGGCGATGCGGGCGTGCGAAAGGCAGGCGCTCGAGTCTAGCGGCGATCCGTGACATAATCCGCCTCCTGATCGATGCCGCCGGGAACCTGACTGCGGCGGCACGGAAGATCATTCTTGTAAATGACGCCCTCTTTCATAATCAGCTTCAGGCGGCGCTGCGGATCAGACAACACACTGATGTTTTCCAAGGGATTGCCGTCCACCACCAGCAGATCTCCCAGGGCCCCGGGGGCAACGACACCGAACTGTCCCTCCATGCGGAAGAGTTTGGCAGCGTTGACCGTGGCCGCGCGGATAATGTCGGCAGCCGGCTGGACCTCAGCGCGCAAGGTGAATTCCGTGAGCTGATACTGATGCATCGCCCCCAGCAGATCGGTGCCAAACGCGATCTGCACGCCGCGCCGGTGCGCCAACTCCAGGGCGCGGGCCCCGCCTTCGAGCACCTCGTCCAGTTTTTTCAGCAGCCAGGCCGGCAGCCCGCTTGCTGCCCCGTCCTTTTTTAAGGCCCAGTAGGTTACCAGTGTGGGGATCAGGAAGGCATTCCGCTCAATCATCAGTTCAACGCTGCTGTCATCAATCAGGTTGCCGTGCTCAATGGACCGTATGCCACAACGCAGCGCCTGATTGACGGCCCGCGCGGTGTAGGCATGAGCCATGACGTAAAGCGATGCGGCCTCAGCTTCCTCCACCACCGCCGTCATCTCCTCCACGGAGAATTGCGTGCTGGTAATGCGGTCCGTGGGCGAGGCTACGCCGCCGGAAGCCATGACCTTGATGTGGGTGGCTCCTTTGCGAATTTGGTTGCGGGCAGCGCGCCGGACCTCGGCGACGCCATCGCAGAGTACGTTCATCCCCCGGCCGCAGGCGCAGCTTTGCGGCCCTTCTTCTCCCGGGGAGCGTTTATCGCCATGACCGCCGGTTTGCGAGAGAGAATGCCCGCAGAAAAGCACGCGCGGGCCGGTCAGATATCCCTCGCGGACCGCCTCCGCCACGCCGTAATCTGCCCCGCCGGCGTCCCGCACGGTGGTAAAGCCGCGCATCAGCATGTCGCGCAGGTTGTGGCCGGCGCGCGCCCCCACATAATAAGGCGACCAATGCCTTATAAGACCAATATGCGGCGTGACCGCCATGATGTGCACATGGGCGTCGGCCAGCCCGGGCATCAACGTCAGTCCCTTCAGGTCGAATTCGCGCGCGCCGGAAATTGACTTTAAACCGGGCCCGTCCAGCTCAACGATTTTTCCGTCCCGGACAAGCACCGACCGATCCGCTGCCACTTTGCCGGCAACGGTATCGATAACATTCGCGTTGCGAAAAAGCACAGGCTCAGCTTTGGCCACAACTTCCTCCTGGAAGGCAGGACAGTCTTCTACTGCTGGGGAGGTGAGAGAAAATCATCATAGCGGCCCAACCAGCAACAAGCAACAAGCCGCAAGCCACAAGGAAGTCAGAAGATGGACTCTTCTATTCTGACTTCTGTCTTCTGTCTTCTATGCCCTCACTTGTTGGTGCAACGCTCAACCGCACCATGAGCGGGGGTGGTGCCGAGGTTGTCGGAGCGTCCGGCTTCGAGGCGGGACCACTGGACGATGGGACGTCCATTGATACGGTAAGGGTGCTCGCCTTTCGACCGTTGTGGCCAGCCAGTCGGCGAGTCCTCCCAGCTCTCCTGCCGCCCGTAGACGGTCAAGTCGAGCAACCGATAGCTGTTATCCATCGCCTCGACGCCGCGCCTCGTCGTCCAGTAAGTCTCGAAGACCTGGGATCCTTGTCGCAGGTAGCAAACGATGTGCATCATGCCCACCCGGCGTCCAACCAAGAGGGTCTCGAGCGAGTCCCGGGGGGCCGAGTACCAAGGCGTCTCCCAGCCCATAAAGTCGCGGTACCGGGCGCTCTCTTCGTACGGGCCTTGGCAGAACGTGGCGTAAGTGACGTCGCGAGAATGAATAAAGGACAGCTCGCGGACCTGCGATGTATAGAAGGTGCACCCCTCGCACTGCTCCGGCGCAGGCCGGCCGGTGTGCCACATGAAGTAGTAGGCGATGAGCTGTCGGCGGCCCTCGAACACATCCAATAGTGTCACCGGCCCGCGTTCGCCAATGAGCGGGGTGGCGCCGTCCACTTCGACCATGGGGAGCCGCCGGCGGGCCGCCGCAATGGCGTCGCCTTCCCTGGTATGAGCCTTTTCTCGCACCCGCAACGCGTCCAGTTCCGCCTGGAAGGTGCTCCGATCGACTACCTTTGGGGCCCCAAGTTCATCTCTCATGAAGTTTGTCATCGTTCTCTCCCTTGAGTCGCGGCTGCGAGGTTGCCGAACCGGGCGAAAGCTCGCTGCTACGAATAGTCATTAAAGCTTGCCGCTAAGCCGCCTCTGTAGGGATGACGCGTCAAGGGGAGGTGATTTCTACAAGAGGAAGAAAAAAATTAGCCGTGCTTTTCGAGCAGGAACTCTCTTACTGCAGGGTCTTCGGCCGGTCCGATCGCGCGGCTGCCGCTCCCATCTCAAAGGCCGCACGATAACGGCCTTCGGTGGTGGGTGGAAGCGCCGGTTAGCTCCCGGGGCTAAAGCCCAGAATGTGGCACGTCTTTTCACCGGGCTGAAGCCCGGTGCTTCCACCTAAAGCCCGGTGCACTAAAAAAGCAAATCGCCAGACGTCTCGCGGGCTGAAAGCCCGCGAGGAACACCAAATAGGAGCGAATTTCCGGCACGAGTAAACTCGTGCCCCTCCGAAACCGATTTTTTCCGCAGCCTGTGAAGCCCGGTGCTTCCACCGGAATACAGCAATTGTGTTTTTGCTCTAGTGATGGTTTTGCCCTCTACTTAACTTTGACGTATTTCCGCAGGTTGTGCGCGCCGACGTCGGCGGCGTAGATATTGCCCTCTTCATCGGCGGCAATGCCGGAAGCCGACGTCCCCCAAATCTGTTTGCCGAGATCGGAGGGGTCGGGAATGAAGGCCTTGAGTGATCCGTCCTTCGCGCTGCCGATCACGATGCCTCGCACCACACCTTTCTTTACTTTTGGATCAGCGGATGAGGCGCCCACATAGATGGTGTCGTCTTTCCCGACAAACACGGAACTCGGCTCGCCAAACTGCTTCCAGGCCGCGATAAAATTGCCGTCCTGGTCGAAAACCTGAATGCGCTTGTTCCTGCGGTCGGCCACGTATACCCGGTTCTGGGAACCGCCTATAAAAATGTCGTGCGGTTCGTCGAACTCGCCGGGCCCGCTGCCCAGCCGCCCCCAGGCCTTGATAAACCGGCCGTCCTTGGAAAATTTCACCACCCGCGCCGTCCCGTATTTATTGGGATAGTGGCCGTCGGAGACAAAGATGGAGCCATCGGGCGCCACCGCGATCCCAGTCGGCCGGTCGAACGTGTCCGGGCCGTTGCCGGCTACGCCCTCTTTGCCGAGCACCATCAGCACCTTGCCGTCCGGACTCAGTTTCAGTACCTCCTGGCCCATGACGACGCCATCCGCGTTCTTGGCCAGCATGCCGAGCACCACCTCGGCGTCATTCACATCGCTCGCCCACAAGTTTCCATCTCCATCGATGGTGAATCCGTGCGCATACGCGAACAGCCCTGCGCCGAAGCTCTTCAGAAGTTTTCCGGAGGGATCAAACTCCAGGATTGGCGGGTTCGCCGGCCCCCGATTGATACAGGTGGCATTGCCCGGAGGCACGGTGTTGAAGCAGCGGTGGAATACCCAGATATTGCCGTCCTTGGCAACCTGTACCCGGATGACCTCTCCCCAGTGGCCGCCATTCATGCTCTGGGGAAGTGTCGGCCAGCCTTCTACGAGGCGGTACGGATTAGGCAGTTCCGTGGGATTGGGATATTGGGTCTGTTGGGCCAGCGCCATGCCGCACGTGAAAATGGCGACAGCAACGGCAATGAATCTGAGTACCGCTCGATCCGCACGGGACATGCTTCGCTCCAATCGAGAATTCAGATTTTCTTTTAGAAGGTTTACGCTGCATGCTGTTCTCACGCGCTCCGTCGAATAAGTAGCGCTGGTCTCGCTCTCTGCGGGACCGGTCCCGCCAGGCGGGATGGCGGCGTCCACGCCGGCAGCATGCTCGTGTGCTGGCCTGGAGGCCTGGTGTCGCTTACTTTGCCAATCACGGTGGGTTGGGTCGTGCAACACGTGTCAGGGCACGACTTTAGTCGTGCCGAAAAACGCATAATAGGACTGGGCTTTAGCCCCTGTGCCGCTTGGGACGCCCGATGGACAGGGGCTAAAGCCCAAAGTCCACTGGGAACCTTTGCGGCACGACTAAAAGTCGTGCCCTGACACGTGTGGTCGCTCCCGTGAGTTCGCAAAGTAAGCAACATTAGGCCTGGAGGCCGGCGCTACACAGCTACGCGGTTTTCATTCTTATAGACGACCGCAGGTCCATAGGCCGCTCGGTATTACTTCGAAGTTGCGCCGCCAAGAAGTGGTTTAACCACTGCAGAGATGTCTTTTTCTCCATGCCCTGCGGCCATGCCTTTCTTGAAGTGGTCGAGCGCCGCGCCGACGGTTACCAGTTCCAGCGAAACCTTTTTTCCTTCCGTAATGGCGTAGCCGAGGTCTTTGGCCAGCAGGCGCAAAAGGAAGTTAGGCGCGGCATCGGGCGACGTCATGCGGGCGGCTATGGTTTTCACCAGCGGACTGCCGGGCGCGCCACTGCTGAGAATCTCCACCGCTTGCGTGCGATCGAGGCCGCTGCGTTCGATCATCGCCAGTGCCTCGGCCAATGAGGCTATCTGCACGCCGCAGACGAAATTATTGATCAGCTTCATCAACGCGCCGCTGCCTGCCGCGCCAAGGTGAATAATGGCTTTGCTCATGGCCGCCAGCACCGGCCGCGCCTTCTCCAGCGAGGCGGCAGTGCCGCCAACCAGAAAAGTCAGCTCACCCGACGCCGCCTGGGGCTTGCTGCCCGTCACCGGAGCGTCAAGAAATTCGCAACCGCGCGCGGTCGCCGCGGCGCAGAGCTCGCGCACCCAAGCGACCGAAAGAGTGCTGCATTCGATGCACACCGCTCCGCGCTTGGCGGCTGAAAGCGCGCCGTGCTCGCCCAGCCAAAGCGAACGCGAGGCTTGGTCATCGGCGACCATGCTGATAATGACGTCCGCTTGCCTTGCCGCCTCATCCGGCGACGAAGCGACCTTCGCGCCTTCGGCGGCAAACGGCTTGGCTTTATCGGGGTTGCGGTTAAAGACCGTCACGGGAAAGCCGTTGGCGAGAAGCCGCCGAGCCATGCCTGAACCCATGATGCCCAACCCGAAAAACACGATGCGAGGTTTGTTCATAAACGAGGATTTCCTTTTGATTTTGAAAACGCCACTATTGTACGCATGTCTCAACCTTCCACCCAAGACAAGCTTTTCGGAGCACAGCCCAACACCCAGCGCAGAGACGCAGAGCTCATTTCGGATTTGGGAATTTGGATTTGGGATTCAAAATCCTGGTGCACCCGAATGCGAGGAGGTGATTAAATCCCGAAACGCACTTTGCCCAAATCTGAATTCTCTGTGTCTCTGCGTCTCTGCGCTGGGTGTTAGTTTGAGTAACGATCCGTCTGTATTGTTTTCCCGCAGAATCGATTACGATTGGCAGGAATCGCTAAGGAGATAACGATGAACCTTGTGGCGGACCCTCTTGCGCAGGGCGGGATCGAGTGCTTTGGCCGGCGTTTGCGTGCCGGGGAAATTACCTCTGAACAGGCGACGGCCGCGTATCTGGCGCGCATTGCATCGCTGGACCGCCGTCTGGGCGCCTTTCAATGTGTTGCCGCGGATCGCGCCCTGGCCACCGCCAAGGCGATGGACCAGTTGCTGGCGAACGGCATCGATCTCGGTCCACTGATGGGGGTGCCCATCGCGGTCAAGGACCTGTTTGCGGTCGACGGCATGCCTGTCACCGCGGGCTCGCTGCTGGACGTAAGCGATTTGATCGGCAGCGAGGGCAGTTTCGTCAAATCGCTAAAGAAGGCCGGGTGTGTAATTCTCGGCAAGACCAAAACCGTGGAATTCGCGCTGGGAATTACCGGGGCCAGCACCCCCCGAGGAACTCCCTGGAATCCCTGGGATGCAGGCACGCAGCGTGCGCCGGGGGGATCGAGCTCTGGTCCGGCGGTGGCGGTGGCCGGCGGGCTCTGCGCCTTTGCCGTTGGATCCGATACCGGCGGGTCGGTGCGCGTACCCGCGGCCCTATGCGGAGTTTTCGGGCTCAAGACGACCTTCGGTTTGTGGCCCACCGACGGTGTGTTTCCACTCGCCCCTCATCTCGACACCATCGGCCTGCTCACTAAGTCCGCCAAAGATGCGGCGATCGCCTTCAGTGTACTGGCCGGTCAGGAACGGGCTCGCCCCGCCTGCCTTGGGTGCCTGCGCTTTGGCCGTTCCGATGATTATTTTTTCAAGAATATCGATTCCTCGGTGGCCACCTGCACCTTCGCCGCCTTGTCAGCCCTGGAAAAAAATGGCTTGCAGATAGTTTCCAATGAAGTGCCGGAAGCGAAGGAAAGGGAGAAGTACTTTCCCGTCGTGCTGCCGGCCTCGCTGATCGCCATGCTGGGAAGGGAGCGTTTCCTTGCCGGGCGGGACCGCATGGATCCCATCGTCCGCGCACGAGGAGAAAAAGGACTGGATGTGCTGGCGGCCGATTACCTCCGGCTGGAAATGAGACGCAAGGAACTGGCGCGCACGATCGGGAAACGCTTCCAGAACCTGGATGCCTGGATCAGTCCCACGGCCACCGTGTTGCCGTTTCCGGTAACGGATCTGGACGATCCGCAACGGAGCATGGCCCTGGCGCTGGGCATGACGCAGAATTCCCAACCGGCTAATTACTTTGACCTGTGCGCCACCACGCTGCCGGTGCAGCAACAATTCGGCTCTCCCTTGCCTGTGGGCTTGCAGATTATTTGTCCGGCCGGCGCCGAAAATCGCCTGTTATCCATCGCCCTGGCGGTGGAGGAGGTGATCGGCGAAGGAGCCGTTCCCTCGTTGGGCGGCTTTGTGGGCAGGCCGAACCGGCCGTGAGACCTCTTCACCGCAAAAGACGCAGAGGACGCAGAGGAATTTCGGATTTGGGAGTTCAGATTTAGGATTTGAAAGGATACGCTGCAGTTGGGCGCGAGCTTGGCGACCGCCGCGAACAAAATCCCGATTCCTAAATCCCGAATCCCAAATTTCCTCTGCGTCCCCTGCGGTGAAAGACTTTTCCACACCTTGTTAGTGCCGCGAAAGAGGAGATTATGAAAAACGTGCTCGAGCTGGAGGTGCTCTATAAGAGCGGAGCCAAAGACAAAATTGGGATGGTGGTTGAGAACATTTTCAATGGCGGCTATGCCGGGCACAACCAGGAGCACGTGCGCGAGCACATCGAGGAACTGGCCAAACTGGGAGTGCCGGCGCCCACCACCACCCCCACGCTCTATCCCCTGGCCAACTACAACCTGACAACCGCAAGCGGCATTCAAGTGCAGAACGCGGAGACCAGCGGCGAAATCGAATATGTAATTCTCCGCCAGGCCAACACAACTTATGTGACCGTCGGCAGCGATCACACTGACCGTGAACTGGAAAACTTCAGTGTGGCGAAATCCAAGCAAGCCTGCCCCAACGTTATCCCGCCGCAAGTCTGGCTTTACGACGAAGTGAAAGAGCACTGGGACCGGATTCAGTTGCAATGCTGGGTCACCAAGGACGGCCGGCGCTCGCTTTACCAGGAAGCAACCTTAGCAGCCTTGATGAGCCCGGAAGAATGGCTGCCCATCTTCCGGAAACTATGCATCGCCGATTTGAACAACAGTGTCTTTTTCTCCGGAACAATAAATACGGTGGGCAAACAGTTGATCTTTGCCGATTCCTATGAACTGGAGATGACCGACCCGGTGCTGAAACGTACGCTGCGCCACGAGTACAGCGTGCGCCGCCTGATCGACGGAACCAAGTAGGGAGAAGGGTGGAAGCACCGGGCTTTAGCCCAATACCGTTCAGTTAAGGCGTGCGCAGCGAGTTATGCACTACGCACTCAATTGCAAAGTGAGTCATCCTGGGCGCAGCGATGTGGGGTCATCCTGAGCGCAGCGAAGGATCTGCTTTTTCTGTGCCCTCAACAACATGACCCGGAGTTTCTTTCTCGCTCGTAGCCGCTTGCCGTTCTTAACTGAACGGTATTGGGCATTAGCCCGGTGAATTGGGAAGCGCCAAGAGAGCGGCTTCAGCCGCGGTGGCCAAAGAATTCCAGCTCAGCCGATTGCCTGCGGCGATTTGCTTAGATAGATATTCATCGACTCGGCCAGCCCCGACATCCTTTGGTGAAATGGACCGTTAATGTAAGCCTCGGCCCAACTATTTCCCTCCGGGCTCAAGCCGGTGTAGGTGCGCGTCCAGCACAACTCGCTTTTTCCTGCTGCGCTTTTTGTGACGGTAATATCGAGTTTCTCGACCAGCATTCCCGGAGTGAAGATGACAAACTCGATGGCAAACTGCTCTTTGTCGTAGCGGGTCACCACGTAGGTGGTTTCGCCGCGTCCGGGAGCCGTCGTCGTAAAAACGCAGTTGTTCTCCGCCCATCCCGAATCGGAAAAGATAACCTTCGCCGACCATCCCCTGATCCACTCCGCTTCGCGGACCGGGCACAGCAAAGGGAATACCGCTTCTGGCGGCGCATTCGCAATGTGTCGATAGCGAGCGACAAGTCTGGTGGCGACGAATCCGTTCGTAGACATGCCTGGAACTCTAAAATGAACCGGCAGCCAGGTCGAGCAGAAAATGAAGTCAAAGACCTTTTCACCGCAGAGGACGCAGGGGTACGCAGAGGAAATTTGTGGGATTTCGGATTTCGGAATTAGGATTTGAGAACAATAAGTGGATCGAGCTGCTGGTGGTGAGGTGAAATCCCAAATCCTGGATTCCAAAATCCCAATTTTCTCGTCCTCCTCCGCGTCCTCTGCGGTGAAAAGGCTCAGACTTGACGGCGCGCATCGGGAAGCTCACACTGCCTCTAATAATCTCGATAAACCGGTCGCATCGTTCAAAAGGCGCGGGCGTCTGGAGCAATTTCCTTTCGGCCCCAGGGAGGCACGGCTATGAACTCCGAATTCACCATTGTGGGAACCAGACAGCCAAGAATTGATGCCTTTGAGCGGGTCAGCGGACACGCCCAATATGCTTCCGATATTTACCTGCCTGGAATGCTGTACCTGAAAATACTGAGAAGCCCCCACCCACACGCGCGGATCTTGAGTATCGATGCCTCGAAAGCCCTGGCCTTGCCGGGAGTAAAGGCGGTGCTCACCCACCAGGACATGCCGCCCTATCGCTGGAACCCGTCGATGCCCATTCTTACCGACGTGGCCCGTTTTGTGGGTGACGACATCGCGGTGGTCGCCGCCGTGGACGAGGACACCGCCAGGGAAGCGCTCGACCTGATCAAGGTGGAATATCAGGTCCTTCCTCATGTCCTCGATCCCGAGGAAGCGTTGCAGCCCAATGCGCCCCAGTTGTATCCGAGCGGCAACCTGATCGAAGGGAAGCCTACGGTAGTCAGCCGGGGCGATGTCGAGAAGGGTTTCGCCCAGGCTGATCTGGTCTACGAAGCCAGATATCGCACTCCGATTCTCCAGCATGCAACTTTGGAAAGCCGGGTCTCTGTGGCGCAATGGGAGGCGGGTAAACTGACCCTCTGGGATTCCACTCAAGGGACCTTTCGCATACAAAAGGGTATTGCCCAGGCCCTGCAGATTCCCATGAGCAAGGTGCGGGTCATTTGCAATTTCATGGGCGGCGGATTCGGGGACAAGGGTTCTCCGCAGCGGCACAATGTCCTGGCTGCCTTGCTGGCGCGCCGCACCGGGCGTCCCACCAGAATCGAGCTGGAGCGCGACGAACTTTATGTTGCTGCTACCCACCGCTATCCGGTAATCACGGAATTGAAATATGGCGTCAAGAAAGATGGCGGCCTTACGGCCATCCAAGCCAGGTTGGTTGCCGATATGGGCGCCTACAGTCGCACCCCGGGCGCGGACGGCACCATGCAAATGATGATGTATACCTACCGTTGTCCCAATATGAAAGGAGAGGCCTACTCCCTTAATACCAACAATCCCGACGGCGGCGCCATGCGCTGCGTAGGCCATCCCCAGGGCACGTTTGCCCAGGAAGTTCACATGGACATCCTGGCGGAAAAACTGGGAATCGATCCGGTCGAGTTCCGGCTAAAGAATTTCGCGCGGCGGGAAGATGGCGATCAATTCCGCAAGATTCCTTTCACCAGCAACGGCATGGAGGAATGTATCCAGCGTGGCGCGGAAACCTTTCGCTGGCAGCAGCGCCGGCAAAAACCCGTGTCCGCATCCGGTCCGGTAAAAAGAGGGGTCGGCATGGCTATCCATGCTTGCCGTCACGGGGGCATGCCGCCCGGCGCGGCTTGTTCCGGCATGGTGCGGGTAAACCCGGATGGAACCGTCAACGTGCTCACCGGCACAACCGACATCGGTGGCGGACAGAAGGGAACCATGGCCATCATCGCCGCCGAAGAACTGGGCGTTGCCTTGTCGAGCGTCTCCGTGGTTTCCGCCGACACCGATGTGACCACCGATACTGGCGTTACCGGCGGCAGCCAGCAGACTATGGTCGGCGGCACCGGCATTAAGCTGGCGGCGGCGGACGCTAAAAATCAACTGCTGAACATCGCGGCCGAGGAATTGAAAATCGACAAGAAGGATCTGACGGTTCGTCATGGCCTTGTCTATGCCAAGGACTCCGCCAAGGGGATTCCACTGGTGCAAATGGCGGCTAAGTCGCCGGGACCGATTATTGGCAGAGGACTCTACAAGGTGCCGTCCAATCTTGCCTTCCATAGTCCGGGAGCCGAGTTTGCCGAAGTGGAAGTGGACACGCGCACCGGAGCCATCAAGGTCTTGCAACTGGTAGCGGTTCACGACCTTGGCCGGGCAATCAATGTGCTGGCCGCCGAGAACCAGATCGAAGGCGGCGCCATCCAGGGAATGGCTTTTGCTTTGTTGGAGGAACTGATTCTCGACAAGAATACCGGAGTGTGTGTCAACCCCAACCACGTGCACTATAAATTGCCCGGCATCCAGGACGTCCCGGAGATTTTGCCCAAGCTGGTGGAATCGGTTGATCCCTATGGGCCTTTCGGCGCCAAGGGAGTGGGCGAGCCACCCTACAGCCCGCCGGCGCCCGCCATAGCCAATGCGATTTACAACGCCATAGGTGTGCGCTTTTCCGAGCTCCCCATCACCAACCGCGCGGTCCTCAGCCGTCGGCAACGGGTGAAGGGCTGAATGGATTTGCCTGACCGGCGTCGTCCAAGTCGACTTCTGGCGCGTCTGGCGCTCCGCTACGATCTGGCGATTTCGGTATCCTAGCCAACTTCCCGGTAGTAATCTCAATAACTTCCGAGTTGCCGACCAACCGCTCACAACCCGGGGCCAGCTTCCACTGTTCCGCTCCGCCATCGGCAAGACGAAAAGGCTTCCCGGTGCTCCGATGTCGCGCGGCGATGTCTAGGCCATGATGGCCGCGCTGCCAATGCGGGAATTGCAACCGCGACAGGCTGCCACACCTTCCGCGCCACGGAGATTACCGATTACCTGACCAACGGCGGGCGGATCGAGTCGCGCAACGCATGGGCCGGGCATTCATTCCAACGCCAAAACCACCCGGCCTCTATCACCGGCGCAACGATGGCGTGAGCGTGGGCGAAGTCGAGCGGATTGGGATTTCACATTCGCTTCCACCACCAAGCGCAAAATTGTGCAACTTCATGGGAACGCAAGGCAAGTACCCCCCCTGTTTTCAGTGTATCGGCAGTGGCGCTGTAATTGCGGTATTGGAAAATTCTAGTCAGTGGTTAGACTGTGCGGGCCCCGTGGTGTGACGGGGCGTTTTTCCTAAATTGCAAAGTGGGTCATCCTGACCGCAGCGAAGATCTGCTTTCTTCCGTGCCCTCAACAACATGACCCGGAGTTTCTTTTTCGCTCGTAGCCGCCTGGGTTCTTAACTGAACGGTATTGGGGGTGAAACCGGCCCTGGCGCCCTCTGGACAAAGCGCAGAAAAAACCGGTGATCAGCGTTCCATGATTTCGAAAGGAATGGCGGGCAAGACACCAAGAGGCACGCGACGGCTATTCGCTTGCGGTTTTCCGTCTGCCGATGGCGCGGCCACATCGATGGAAGCGTCTACTATCAGGTTTCCTTTCAGGCCGGGCTTAACTTTGCTCGCGTCTGCCCGCAATCGCAGCGCAAGATCCTTACCCGCGTGCGATATGCTGTCGATCACGATTCCATCCGGGGGAGTGTCCAGTTCCAGGTGAAGGCGCTCGGCAGCCTGTTGTGCGAACGCTCCTGGGGACAGCAGGAGTTGCAGTTGTGCTGTGCCGCCTGCAGGTAGTTTGAGGGGCCGAGCGTCCACGAATTTCCACGGATTATTTCGCCAGCGTCCCGGACCTTTCACTACCACCAGCGCGTTCTTCGCCGGAACAAGATGATGCCAGGCAAACGCCTGCATCATGTCGTCCGCGGGGATGCCCGGGTGGCGTATCGCGTGCCCCTCGATCGTCGCTTCCCCTTCCAGATAGAGTTCGCGGGGGACCTGGATCGGTTGGGCAGGAGCGCTCAGCGTGGCCCGCACGCTGTCCTGGCCGGGCGGAATGCGGCCTCCGGTCAAGACCAGCCCGGGTAGGGCGTCTTTCAATTGCACGATGATTTCGCCGGCAAAGCCGTTACGGCGCAGGGCGTAGATGCTGATCGGCACCGTCATTCCCGGTCGAATATTGATGCTGGACGGCGCGACGCGCAGTTCGAAATCGGGCCGCGCATAGCCGACGCGCAAGCGGTAGGCATAATCCTGGCCACCCTGGTGCTGGGCATCGCCCAGATACAGGTAGTAGGTCCCCGTTGCCGGCAACTTCAGCGCAATCCGGGAGTCTGCCTGGTGGGTGATAAGTGCTGCGCCGGGGTCCTCGAAGTCATCGTTGAACGCCAATTCTTTGCCGCGCGCGTCGGTAAGCTTGAGAACCGAATCCAAAGGAGAGTTCAACCGGCGAGCCAGTACTTCCGCGACGATCTGGTCTCCAGCGCGTCCCGCGAAGCGGAATACCTCCCACTCACCCGCAACTGCGATTTTGCCGTTGACGATGATGGGAAGCTTCAGCGGTTGCGCATGCGCGGCGGTGTGGTTCCTTGGATTTGCGGTGATTTCCGGCAGGGTATCGGCGGCAAAAACTATCGGGTTGGAATTCCAGTGTCCCTCGGCTATAGACACGGAGCGTATTCCGGCCTCGCTGGCGGATTGCGTTATCTTCCTCACGGGAAGATTCCACCCGGTTAAAGCGATTGGAGTAGAACTGCCCACACTGCCGCCGAGGGGAAAAATGCCGGTTACAAACGGCAACTCGCCCACCGTGACCCGGTAAACGAAATCTTCGCGGCCCCGATAGAGAGCATCCCGGATCTGGAGAAGGTATTCCCCGTCCTTCGGGACCTCGTACAAAATGACGGGCTCCTGCTGGAAACGGTACTGATCGGCATAAGCCACTTCGATTCCGGCGCTGTCGTACACGGTAAGCGCCGCCTGGAACCAGCCGGGAACCGCATCGGAAATATAGGGAATTAATGCGCGAGTCTGCGCGGCAATCACCAGGTGCTGGCCTTTGTGCGCCTGGAAATGAAACTGATCGGTCCCGCCAGGCATGATCTCGCCGTTTACCGTGACCGGCAACATGATGTCGGTCGGTGGCTCGCCCGGCGTAGCCCGTGGTTGCGGGTTGCGCAGCGCCTTGGCGTTGCGTTCTTCAAGGGGGATCACGGCCTTCCAGGCAGCTTTCTTCGAGACTTCCCGCAGTTGGCCCACGCAGAAGATCAGGGGGTTGGTCAGGCCGCCGTTTGCGGTCAATCTCAATTCCCGTTCGCCGGGAGTTGCATCGGGCGCGATCGTCACTCGCAGGGTAACCGTCTCGGCAAAGGCAGGATTCTCCCTGCGTTTGATGGTGGTAGCTATCTTCTCTCGGATAGTTGTGGCCGCCTCGGTGTCGGCGGCAGTCCAGGCGCCAGTCGCCCTTTTTTCCTGCAGTTCTTTCAACTGCTTCCTGAGGTTATCGATTTCCAGTGGAGGAAGTGGCCGGAAGAAGCCGATGATCTCGGCTTTTATGCCGGCGCCGGAAACGTACACAGCGTCCGCACCGTCGAGGAATTGTCCGCCGACCGTCACCTCGAAAGTCGCTCCCTGCTGGCCGCCGGCGGGATAGACATAGGCGGCGTGCGGCAGGTTCTGCTGGGCGCGGGCCGCCAGTACCAGCGCCAGCCCAATCCCCAGTACGCGAATTGCACGGCATCGGATCAAGTTCATCGCCCGCTCCAGCCCTACATGATCTCCTTCAGGCGTCCGCCCCGCTTCACCCCTTCGGCTGCTGCCGGAAGTACCTGGGCCGGCTCTCCGAGCGGATGCGGCAACTTGGCATCGATATCGATTCCCAACAGTTCGTAGATGCTGGCGATCAGGTCCACCGGATAAACCGGACGCTCCTTGACCTCTTCGCCTCGGGCGTCTGACGATCCCACCACTTGGCCGCCCTTGAACCCGCCGCCCGCGACCACGGCCGAGAAAACCTGGCCCCAGTGATTGCGTCCGCCGTTCCACGGAGCTTCCCACGCCACCTTGGGCGTTCTGCCAAACTCGCCGCTCCACCAGACGATGGTGGTGCTGAGCAGGCCGCGGTCGGAGAGGTCCTGCAAAAGCGCCGCCATGGCTTTGTCCATCTCCGGCAGTCTTCGGTGCATAAGCTGGAAGTTCTGTTTATGCGTGTCCCAGCCACCGTTGTAGTTGATGGTGATGTACGGGACGCCGCGCTCCACCAGGCGCCGGGCTGCGAGGCAGGACTGCCCGAAGGTGTTCTTGCCGTAGCGGTCGCGCACTTCGTCCTTCTCTTGCGACAGATCGAAAACCTTGCCGGCATCCCCCAGAATCAATTCGTAAGCCTGGGTCTCCGTCTCATGGAGTGCGGCTAGCTGCGGGTTGTCCTGCAGCGCATGATCGAGCGTATCCAGTTTGTGGAGATAGTTGCGGCGTGCCTGCTGCCGCGCGTCCGAGATGTTGGGCGCTACGATGCCTTCCACCGCAAACCGGCTCTGCGCGGGATCGCCGCCGGTGGCAAACGGCTTGTACCGTAAGCCCAGAAATCCTGCCTCCGAAAACCGGCCCTGGGGCAGGGTGAGCACGATGTAGGGCGGAATCAGCCCCTTATACCCGCTGTTATAACCTTTCAGCAGCGAGACCACGCTGCCCACGGAGGGATAGACATCCCGGCCACCCGCGGGGCGCGCCGTCTGTACCAGATAAGAGGCGGTTTCGTGCGCGTTCACTCCATGGGTCATGCTGTGGATGATGGAATACTTGTCGGCTTGCTTGGCCAGTTCCGGCATCAGTTCGCAGATGCGGATGCCGTCCACCTTGGTAGCGATCGGATGGTCCAGCGCGCCGCAGTAATCGCTGCCCGCCTCCGGCTT
>Ga0326727_10002429_pt1 | contig 63661 bp, 27 predicted proteins | sample MB2enrmetagenome_FD_207643 | JGI IMG/M metagenome (GOLD analysis project Ga0326727, IMG submission 207643) | Lab enriched peat soil microbial communities from McLean, Ithaca, NY, United States - MB29MY | ecosystem: Environmental > Terrestrial > Soil > Wetlands > Peat | place: USA: New York...
GACGCGACTTCTCCGCGAAAACCTCAAAGGCAAGGCTCATGGCCACGGCTCCCGAATCAGAACCGCCCCATCGAATCACGCCCCGCGCAACCCGTTAACCCCCGTTAACCCGAGTTCGGAGCCCTGGGCGCGTCGGCGCCCGCCTTGCCTTCGCCGCGGCGCGCCGATATAGAACGGCGTCGCGCCGCGCTCCTATCGTCTAGCGGCCCAGGACGTCGCCCTCTCACGGCGAAAACAGGGGTTCGAGTCCCCTTGGGAGCGCCAATAAGATCAATAACTTAGGGTTGCCATCCGTGAGGGGGGGCAAAATCGCGGGCGGCAGGGGCGGCGCGATGACCGTCGTCATGATTGATTGCGCCGATGGATCCCTAAGACCTTGATTCGCTTGACGCTCTATCGGCCGGAGAACTCCGCGGCCTAGTGAAGACTTGCCGCAAGCCCGGCCTGCCGTGGTTCGAATATCTCGGCCGCCGACTCGGCGTCCAAGGCGTCCGATCTATTCCGCCGCTCGCCGATCTCCTTCGAGCCGCGGCTCTCTGAACGCCCGGGAATCCGCCCCCATTGGGGCGGCGATCGCCGAACCCACCGATTTTCAGGCCCAGTCCGGCGATTGGCCGACGGGCCGACCGACCCGCTCTGGCCGACGGAGCCATTGCCGCCGTTCAGCAGACCCGCATCTGCGGTCGCGCAAGACCGCGGCCAGTCCTCGCGCCCGAATGACACACGTGTGTAAAGGACCGGCCCTAGCATGAAAGATCACGATTGAGGGCAGGACCCCTCCGGAGCGAAGGCTGTTGACTGTTTCCCGTGATCGCGCCGGGCGGTCGTTCTGTCGGAACGTCAAGATGTTGCGTCGTGCGTTGGGCGTCATTGCGGGTGTCGCGGCGGCAGGCGCGACGCCGATGCTGGGCGCGGCGGCGCAGGAGCGGCCCGGCGGAGCGGCCGGTCCGACCCAGCCGATCCTGTTCGACCTTCCCGCCCAGCCGCTGGAGTCGGCGTTGGAGAGCTACAGCGTCGCCTCGGGTTGGCAAGTCGTCTACAACGCGCGCTTGGCGATAGGACGGCGATCGACGGAAGTGAAGGGAAGTTTCACGCCGGGCGCCGCTCTGGCGATGCTGCTCACGGGGACAGGCCTGACGCCGCAATATAAGGCGACTGACGGCATCCTGCTGGCGCCCGACCCGGCGGCGACGCTCGCTCCGGACGAGATCGCCGACGACGTCGATCCGTCCTTCAACGCTTACTACGGCCTCATTCAATCCCGGCTCAAACGCGCCTTCTGCGCGTCGGCGCCAATTCGCGCCGGCGCATATCGCATTGCGCTCGGCTTTTGGATCGGATCGTCCGGCGCGGTGACGCAGATGGCGCTGCTCGGTTCGACGGGCAGAGCCGACGTCGACGAAAGCTTCGGCCGAGCGGTCCGCTCGCTGTCGGTCGGCGCGCCGCCGCCCGCCGGCTTCGCCCAGCCGGTTGTGCTTCTGGTGACGCCGGATCTGGTCAGCCAATGCGGCGGGGCCGCCGCAGCCGCGCCGATCAGGGCGGCCCGATGACCGAGGCGGGATGGGCGGTCCTGCGGCAGCGTCTGTTGACGCGCTACGCGGTGTTCAAGAAACGGCTGACGAAATACTTGGGCTCGGCCGACCTGGCCGGCGAGGCTCTTCAAGACACGTGGCTGCGCCTGGAGCGCGGCGGCGAATTGAGCGCGCTGCGCAGTCCCGACAATTATCTTTACAGCATGGCGGTCAATATCGCCCGCAACCGCATCCAGGCCGAGAGCCGGCGGCTTTCGGCCTCGGAGGTCGGGGCGTTGCTCGACATCGCGGACGAAGCGCCGGATCCGGCTCGCGCGGCGGAGGCTCGATCCGAGCTGCGGGCGATCGTCGCCATCATCGCGGAGCTGCCCGAGCGCCGGCAAGCGATCTTGCTGGCGGCTCGGGTCGATGGCCTGCCGCGCCGCGAAATCGCCCGGCGTTTCGGCGTCTCGGTCCGTTTCGTGCAGCGCGAACTGCATGAGGCGCAGGTCTATTGCGTCGAGCGCTCGCGAAAGCTGACAGATGGTTCGTTCAGATCGAGGTCGCGAGCGCTGTCAACGGATCAGAAGTCCTTCCGAACGCCCGGCGGCAAGCCGGCGCATGGCGAGGTCGGCGAAGAATGACGGCCGATTGGACGAGCGAGGCGGATTCCTTGACGCGCGACGCGAACCGTTGGATCGCCCAGCTCGTCTCGGGGGAAGCGACGGTCGCGGACGCGCAAGCCCTTGCGCATTGGCGTCGCGAGAGCCCCGCGCACGAAGCGGCGTTCGCCGAAGCCGCGCGCGTCTGGCGGAGTCTCGGACCCGGCGGGCGCGCGTTCATCGAACAGCGCGGCGCGCCGGCTTGGTCCGGCCGGCCCCGCCAGATGAGCCGACGCGCCGTCCTGGTCGGCGGGGGAGCGCTCGCCGCCGCGGCGGCGGCCTACGCTGTGGTCGATCCGCCGTTCGGCCTATGGCCGTCGGTTGACGAGCTGAGGGCCGATTATCGCACCGCCACGGGGGAGCGGCGGCGGGTGACGCTCGCGGGCGTGACGATCGAAATGAACACGCAAACCAGCATCGCCGCGCCCGCCCGAGGCGGCGACATGGATCGCGTCAACCTGATCGCGGGCGAAGCGTCGTTCGCCGTGGCCCCGCAATCGCAGCGCGTCTTGATCGTGCTCGCCGGTTCAGGTCGGACGGCGACGAGCAATGGACGGTTTAACGTGCGCAAGGTCGGACCGGCCGTTTGCGTAACCTGCGCGGAGGGCGAGGTTCGGGTCGAGCAGGGGCGGCAGGCGGCGACGCTCGCCGCGGGGTCGCAGCTTACCTACGACGATCGTGGCCTCGGCCAGAGCTCGGCGATCGAGACCGTCGAGGCGACCGCCTGGCAGGACGGATTCATCGTCTTTCGCGGCACGCCGCTTTCGGCGGCTGTCGCCGAGGTCAACCGATACAGGCCGGGCAGGGTCATTCTCCTCAACGCCGCGCTTGAAAGGACAACCATCAGCGGACGGTTTCGGATCGAACGGATCGACGAGGTTCTGACCTGGATCGAGGAGGCCGCCGGCGCGCGCGCGCGCGCGTTGCCGGGCGGCGTCGTCCTGCTGAGCTGATGATCTTCGACCTCCTGGGTCGCTGAGCGCGCGCCAGGCGACTTTTTGGTTCACGCTCGGCCCCAAGCGTTTGTCAACCGTTTGAGACATCGTCGCCTCCGAGGCGGGCGCGACCGATGCTCGAGGTCCGTCAAGCGCCGAGAGAGCCCGATGCCTGTTTGTGATTTTCCGTTCCGCTTGCGCCGCTCGATCTATCAGACCGCCTTGTTGGCCGGGACGAGCGCGCTGGCCCTGGCGCTGGCGGCGCCGACCGCCCAAGCTCGTCCGTTGAACGGCGGCGCGGTGGTTTCGCCGGTGACCAGCGCGGTCGCGACGGCGACGGCGGGGTCGCAGCAGGCGGCGGCGATCGCCGAGCAGGCGCAGAGCGCGCTGTCGCGGGCGGCGCAGGCGGTCCAGGCCGTACAGGCGCTGCAAGCGGCGGCGCGGACGGCGGCGCAAGCCAGCGCCAGCTCCGCGCCCAACGGGTTGACGGCGGGCGGCTTGGTGGTCGATCCGCGGGTGACGGCGGGGACGGATGCGAATCTCTGGCAGAACATCAGCCTGCCGACGCAGACGACCAGCAACGGCCAGACGACGGTGACGTTGACGCAGACGTCGCAGCGGGCGATCGCCACCTGGGAGCAGTTCAACGTCGGCAAGAACACGACCGTCGATTTCGACCAGAGCGGCGGAAACACGACCAACGGCAATTCCTGGGTCGTGCTCAACCGCATCGACGCGACGGGCAACCCGAGCCAGATCCTCGGCCAGATCAAGGCCGACGGCACGGTGTTGATCATCAACCCCAACGGCATCGTCTTCACCGGCACGAGCCAGATCAACGTCCACACGCTGATCGCGGTCGCCGGCGACATCAACAGCTACGGCGGCAACGCGACGAATGTCGGCGTGTTCAACAGCGCCGGCGGCTATACTCAGATCGGCACGACGGCGGGCGGCGCCGCCGTGCTGGCGCCGGCCGACGAGGACAACGGCGATACGCAGTTCATCGACAGCGGCCTGTTCGCCAACGGCGTGAGCAGCAGCGGCGGGACCCTGGTGCTGTCGGCGAGTTCGGCCGCCGGCGCCAATGTCGGCGTGCAGGTCGACGCCGGCGCTGCGATCTCGACGGTGACCGGCGTCTCGGGCTTCGACAACGGCGGCTTCGTGCTGCTCGCCGGTCCCCAGGTGAGCAACGCCGGCTCGATCGCGACCTCGGCGGGGCAGATCATCCTGGCCGCCGCCAACACCGTCTATGTGACCGAACCGGCCACCGGCTCGACCGCCACCAGCTTCACCGTCCTGAACCCGACGCTGGCGACGCTCGGCCAGAGCAATCCGCAGGCGCTTGTCTTCAACGCCCCCGCCGTGGTCGGCGGCTCGGTGGTTGAGAACGACGTGAGCGGGCTTCTCAGTTCGACCCGCGGCGCCATCACCCTGCTGGGCGAAGAGGTTCAGCAGCTCGGCGTCGCCGAGGCGACCACCAGCATCACCCGGGCCGGCTCGATCACCATCACGACCACCGGCGCGACCACCTTCGGCCCGGACAGCCTCACCGCCATCCTGCCCGACGAGAACGGCGAGACCATCCCCTCCGACGCCACGTCGCTCGCCGCCTTCGCAGCGCCGTCGATCGCCATCGCCACCACCAACATGGATATGCAGTCTGGCTCGCTGATCCTGGCGCCGGGCGCGACCATGAATGTGACGTCGGCGCTGGGCGCGACGCTGTCGAGCCCAGCCGGCCGGGTGCTGCTGGAGAGCGGCAGCGAGATCGACCTCGCCGGGACGATCGCCACGCGTTCGGTCGCCGATTATCTCTACACTTTCAAGGTCACCGCCAACGACGTCGCCGACACGCCTTTGGCGCAGAGCCTGATCGGCCAGACGGTGACCATCGATCTCGCCTTGAGCGGCACGCGCAGCGACGGCGAGAGCTGGGTCGGCTCGCCGCTGTTCGCCTCGTCCGGCGCCGGCTACCTCAGCAACATCACGCAGGGCATTGACCAGCTGCTGACCAAGGGCGGCAAGCTGACGATCGGAACCTTCGCCGACGTTCTGTCGGCGAAAGGCTCGACCGTCGACGTCTCCGGCGGCTACGTCCAGTTCACCGGCGCGACGATCGACACGACGCGGCTGGCAGGCTCGAACGGGGCCGTCTACGACATCGGCAGCGCCGATCCGTTCATTACCTATGCCGGCCTTGCCGGTGAGCTGACGGTCGATCACGCGCATTGGGACATCACCCAGACCTGGACCGACCCGCTGATCGCCCACGGCTATTACCAAGCCGGCTACATCGACGGCGTCAGCGCCGGCGGCGTCAGCGTCACCGCGGTCAACCCGGTGCTGGAAGGCGATCTGGTCGGCGACATCGTCATTGGCGCTGAGCAGCGCCTGCTGGCCCAGGCGGCCACGGGGACCAACGGCGCCCAGGCGACGCCGGACCAGCTGCCGACCGGCGCCGCGCTCGCCATCAATATCGCCGCGCTGCCGACCGGCGGCGCGCCGATATCCGACGATGTCGTGCTCGCCAGCGCCGCGCCCGACATCCTCGGAGCGGATTTCGCGCTTGGCTCGACCCTTGCTCTGCCGGCGGCGGCCGGCAGTTCGGGGGTGCTCGTCTATTCGACCAGCGCGTTGTCGGCGAGCGACTTCGGCTCGATCAGCGTCAAGGGCGCCGATCAGTTGTGGATGACCGACGGCGCGAGCCTGTCGGTGCTGCCGGGGGGGTCGATCACGCTGACCGGCGTCAGCGGCATCGACGGGACGCTGACCGCCCACGCCGGCAAGATCACGCTGACCGGCAATACGCCGGGCAAGTTGGCCGGCGCGCCGCCGACCGCGGCGGTGACGATCGGCCCCGACGCCGTGCTCGACGTCTCGGGCCTGTGGGTCAACGATGCGGGCCTCTCAGGCGACGCGTTGCAAGGCGCCGCCTATATCAACGGCGGCTCAGTGTCGATCTCGACCACCAGCGAGAGCACCTATCAGACCGTCGGCACGCTCAACTACGGCAACGAATTGGTGGCCAACGTCACTGACGCGACGCAGTCGATCGTGCTCGCCGCCGGCAGCGTGATCGACCTCGAAAGCGGCGGCTACGTCTCGACCGCCGGCAAGCTCAAGACCGGCTCGGACGGCCTGCCGGCGGGCAATGGCGGCAGCCTGTCGCTGACGCTCTACAACGGGACCTTCGCCGGCTACAGCAGCTACGACGCGGCGCTGGGCGGTTATGTCTTTGGCGCCGATCCCAGCCAATCCACCACCTATGAAGCGCTGGCGCCGACCCCGCCGAACGGACTGACCGCTGCGGTCGCCTTCGACGGGACCATTTATGCCGCCGGGCTCAACAAGGGCGGGACCTTCACCCTGCAGGCGTCGAGCATAACCATCGACGGCGCGGCGACCGCCATCGCCTCCGCGGCTGGCGCGATCACGCTACCGACCGCGTTCTTCACCAGCGGCTTTTCGACCTACAACCTGACCAGCATCTACGGCGGCGTCGACCTGACGGCCGGGACGACGCTGAGGTTGAAGCAGCAGAACTATCTGCTCTCCGCCGGCGCGATGCTGCCGGCGAGCGGGGCCGAGCTGCGCGACTTCGCCAGCCTCGGCTACGCCGCCGACGGGCTGCGCCAGCCGGTCAGCCTGTCGCTCAGCCAGGGGAGTCCGGGCGACGGCGTCGTCGACGTCGCCACGGCCGGAATCGTCATCCCGCAGGGCGCGGCGATCGTCGCCGACCCGCAAGCCGACATCGCCCTCAACGCCATCGGCGCGATCACGGTCGAGGGATCGATCGTCGCGCCGGCCGGCGCCATCGCCTTCAACCAGAGCTCCAGCTTCACCGCGGCCGGTCTCGACATCTGGATCGGCGCCGACGCCGTGCTCGACGTTGACGGCGTCTACGTCGCCAACCCGCTGGTCGCGGCCTACGCCACCGGCAGCGTTCTCGACGCCGGCTCGATCACGCTCGGCGGCGCCGGGCCGATCATCGCGCTCGCCGGCGCGCAGTTCGACCTCGCCGGGGCCAGCGCGACGATCGAGCAGCCGACCGGCGGCCTCGCCGGCGGCCGCTTCGCCGCGCAACAAATCTGGAGCGACGGCGGGACGCTGACCTTCACCGGCAATAGCCTCTACTTCGGCGGAACGATCGACGCGGCGGGCGGCGCGCCGCTCGCCTCCGGCGGGACGCTCAATCTCGGCACCGTCGTCACGATTTCCAGCGGAACCGCCGTCGACGCCTACGACGACATCGTCATCGCTGAGAGCGGGAATATGGCGGCGGCGTTCGCCGGCAAGGCTGCGCCGGCGACGCAGAGCGGCTTGACGGCGTTGACCGCCGGCGTCACCGGCGCCACGGCGTTCATCACCGCCGATACGCTGAACAACAGCGGGCTCGACTCCGTCTCGCTGACCGGGCCGATCGCGTTTTCCGGCAACGTCGCCGTCAGTCTCCCCGACGCGCTCTATCTCAACGGCGCGATCACTTTGCTGGCGGCCGGCGTCACGCCGACCTCTCCAGCCTCCGCCTCGACGCCCACCGCCTCGGGCGTCGCCACGATCGGCGCGACCCAGGTGACGCTCTCGGCCGGCTATATCCGCTTCCTCAACGCGGCCAAAGTCACGCCGACGCTCGCCGACGGAACGCTGACGCTCGACGCCAGCGCCGAGATCGACCTCGCCGGCGTGCCCGTCGTGTCGAACGCGGCGCAAGTCAATCTGATCAGCGGCGGCGACATCAGCTTCCTCAACAATGACGACCCGGCCGTCAGCGCCTATCTGTACGGCTGGGGCTATGCCGCCTCCAGCGGCACGACCCTGACCAGCAGCGGCTACGGCGGCATGCCGACCGCCGGCGCGCTGCTGGTGCCCGACAATCTGACTCTCACCGCGCGCGAGATCTATCCCGCCACGGATACGGCCTTCCTGTTGATGTCGTCCGGGCTTGACCCGCGCGCCTCCACGCCAACGGCCTCGGTCAACACAATCACCTTCAAGTCGAACGGGGCCACGCCTTACGCTCCCCTGTCGGCCGGCGGCGCCATCCTGGTCGACGCCCCGAACATCGTCCAAGGCGGGGCGCTCTACGCGCCGCTGGGGACGATCCAACTCGGCTATGGCCAGAACCAGACCCTGCCGGCGATCTTTCTCGGCAGCGCCGCCGACGCCAGCGGCAACGCCTACGACCCGGTCGGCGACGTCTATCTCGGGCTGTTCGGCAAGAGCAAAGCGGGCGTCTCCACCGTCGCCACCCTGAACGTGACGCTGGCGCCGGGGAGCCTGACCTCGGTCTCCGCCGCCGGGCTCGACATTCCCTATGGAACCACCGTCGACGGCGCCAATTGGAGCGACGGCGGGCTTGTGCTCAACGGCCCGCCCGCCAAGCTGATCGTGCTCGGCGGCGCGTCCATCGTCACCCAGGCCGGCGCGACGATCGACGCCAGCGGCGGCGGCGACGTCTACGCGACCGAGTTCGTCGCCGGAACCGGCGGCAGCCGCAATGTGCTGACCACCGCCAATACCTACGCTCTGGTTCCGAGCTACGAGGCCAAGGTCGCCGCCTATGATCCGACCTCCGGCGAAACCGTGGCGCTCGGCTCGGCGGTGACGCTGAGCGGCGGCGACGGGATCGCGGCGGGAACCTACACGCTGCTGCCGGCCAGCTACGCGACCTTGCCGGGGGCCTATCGGGTGGTGGTCGTCTCGACCAACACCGGCGCCAACGTTGCCGTCAGCACGGTCGCCGCCGACGGCTCGATCTATCTGAGCGGAACCCTAACCAACGCCGTCACCGGCGCCAAGTCGTCGTCGACGGCGCTGTTCGAGATCCAGTCCGACGCCACCTGGACCAAGTATTCCGAGATCGACATCAACTATGGCGATGCCTATTTCGCCAAACTGGCCGCGACCAACGACACGGCGACGGCGCGGCTGGCCAGCGACGCCGGCCAGCTCGTCGTCGCCGCCGCCAATACGCTGGTTCTCGACGCCACGAACCAGTTCGCGCCGGCGAGCGGCGGGCGCGGCGGCGAGGTCGACATCACCGGCACGAACATCGTCGTGGCGGCGAGCGACCAACTGTCGAATTTCGGGACGGTGTCGAGCAGCGGCTTCACCGCCAGTTCCGCCTACGCCGGCTACCTCATCCTCGACGCCGACCAGATCAGCGACCTCGGCGCGGAGAGCGTGCTGATCGGCGGCGCGCGTAGTCAGACCAGCGCCGGCGCGCTGATCACCGCCACCGCGCTCAACCTCGAGGTCGACAGCGACGCCGCCCATCCGCTGACCGGCCCGGACCTGTTGCTGGTCACCTTGGCGCCGACCGTCGCCAACGCCGCCGACCGCGGCCTGACCGTCGACGCCGGCAGCGCCATCGCCGCCAAGGGGACGGTGTCGTCAAGCTCCACCGATGCGCTGATTTTTGGCGTCGATCCGGCAGCGCAATATCAAACCGTGGCCGGCGTCACGACCCTGACCGGCTACAGCGCCGGCGTCAGCGGCGACGGCGCGCTGCTCAGGGTCTCCAACGGCGGCGTGGCGCCAATCACCCGCCACTTCGTCCCCGGCGTCTACACGCCGCCGGCCACCACGCCGACCGCGACCGCGCCGGCGTCGAAGACGGCGCTCGGCAGTCTCAGCGTGGGTTCCGGCGTGACGCTCAGCGGCAATGCGCTGACCTTCGATTCCAGCGGCGCCACGACCATCGCCGCTAACGCGGCCCTGAGCGCCAAGAACTTCGACCTCGCCGCCAACATCGTCAATCTCGGCGGCGGCAGCGGCGGCCTGGTGCTGTCGCCCAGCCTGATCGCCAGCTTCGCCGGGGCCGATACCGTGTCCTTGCGCAGCGCCTCGGTGTTCAACCTCTATGGCGACTCCTCTTTCGGCGCCGCCGCCAATCCGATCGGGACGCTGACCTTCGATGGCGCCGGCTTCTATAGCGACGGCGGGACGGCGACCATCGCCGCAACCAACGTCGCTTTCGTCGACAGCCAGGCGACGGCCAACAGCAGCGGCGCCAATCTGACCGGGTCCGACGGCGGCCTGATCGTCAGCGCCAGCGGCGTCGTCACCTTCGGCGCCGGCGCCAAGACGCTCTCAGGCTTCGCTCAGGCGAGCTTCGCCGCCGGCCGGCAAGTCCTGTTTACCGGCAGCGGCAGCTTCGATGCCAAGGCGGCCAACGTCACGCTCGCCGCCCCCGCCATCGTCGCCGACAAGGGCGCCGTGCAGTCGTTGACCACCACAGGCGTGCTCGACCTCGCCGCGGCGGCGGGCCAGGCGCCGACGCTGGCGGCGAGCGACATCGGCGGCGCGCTGACGCTCACCGCCGGCAGTATCAACGTCGCCACCGCGCTCACGGCGCAGGCCGGCAATCTGACGCTTGAAGCCAAAACCGGCGATCTGACGCTCGCCTCGACCGCCAGCCTCGAGGCCAGGGGCACTGAGGTCATCCTGTTCGACATCGCCGAAGACACCCCCGGCGGCACGATCAAGCTGATCTCGGATACCGGCAATGTCACCTTGGCCTCGGGCTCGACCGTCGACGTCTCCGCCGCCGGCGTCGGCTATGCCGGGACCATCGCCATCTCAGCGGCCAAGGGCAGGGCGACGCTCGACGACGCCCTCGCCGGCGCGGCCGCCGCCAACGATCTGGGCGGCAACTTCACGCTCGTCGCCAACACTCTGGCCGGTAGCCTGCCGCTCTCCGGCTTCACCGGCAGTTTTGAGGTCGCGCTCGGCACGGGCGATATCGCCATCGCCAGCGGTCAGACCCTGACCTCGGCCAACGTGCTGCTGGAAGCTGACGGCGGCAGCGTCAATGTCTACGGCGCCATCGACGCCAGCGGCGTCGCCGGCGGGACCATCGCGCTGTTCGGCGCCAAGGGCGTCGATGTCGAAGGCAGCGTGCTCGCCAGAGCCTCCTCGGCGACCGAGCTCGGCGGCACGGTCGAGATCGGCACGAGCGGCGCGCCGAACAGCACGACCACCAGCGATCCTTACGGGGCCTACAATTCCGCCTATGGCTACGAGAACGTCGCGGCGGCGAATTCGGGAACCATCACCATCGGCGCCAACGCCGTGATCGACGTCTCCGGCGGCGTCAGCGAAGGCCTGTCGGGCGGAACCATCCTGATCCGCGCGCCGCTGCTCGAGGACGGCAGCGTCAATGTCGATATTTCGCCCACCGCCAAATTTGTAGGCTCGCGCGCCACCAACCTCGAAGCCTATGCGGTATGGAGCACCACGGACGGCACCAGCGGCGCCCAGCATTTCGACGGCATCGTTGACCCTGCTGGATGGTACACCAACAGCGGCGCCTTAGAGGCGGGCAGCTTTGTCGCGACGACCAACGTGATCGCCGCCACCGGCGCTACGACCACGACTACCACCCCGATCGCCACCTGGGACGGCGCCAATCTCACCTTTTCCGCGTCGACGATAACGACGACCGCGTCAGATACGATCGTGGGCAATACCTACAAAACCGCCACCACCTATGCCTGGAACAGCAGTGCCTCCACTTTGACGGTCACCGTCGTCAGCAATGGTTATACTGGCAGCTCCACCACGACCACCACCTATGCCGGCACGGCCGCCGTGCTCGCTTATCTTCTGAGCAGCAGCGATTACTCGCCGAACAGCCCCAACGCCGATCACACCGGTTTCTATGCCTACAGCAATAGTACGAAGCAGACGCCCGGTACGCTGATGGGCTTCGTCGAAACGCCTGGCTTCAAGACCGTCGCCAACGCCGCGGGCATCGCCAATTTCGCCGAAGTGGCCGGCGTCGATCTCGACAATCCGAGCGCCGGCGTCAATTCTAATTCCGGCAATATCACCGTCGCCACCAACTGGAATCTCGGGGCGGAGAATTCCAGCGGCGCCCTGGTCTATCGCACCAGCGCCACCGGTCAGGCGCCGATCCTGACCATGAAGGCCGTGAACGACGTCGATATCGACGCCAGCATCACCGATGGCTTCGCCGAGAGTGTTGCAGTGGGATATCTCACGACAGTTAGCGGCAACACCTACGGCTTGTCCTCCACAAAATATTCTGCTGAATACTGGTATGCCACCTATACCACCACGACATACGCCAACTACATCACAGCCCTTCTCGCCAGCGCGACTGTGGTCAATCTAGCCGCTGCAGAACAGCTCACGACGACACAGCTCCAGGCGGATTTGACCATGGCAGCGCCGGTCGTCTACTCCAGTCTCAGCAGTTCCTATACCAGCAGTTCGTTGGATTATTACTACTATCTGTATGCTGGCGGAACGACGGCCCAGACAGCGGGCGCGATCGACAGTTATAGGATCGTTTATAATAGATATTTGTCCACTGCCCTCTATGGCAATCTGAACTATTTTAAAGTCGGCGGCATCACGCTGGCGGGGACGACCGTTGCAAATACTTCTTCGTCCGCCTATAATTATGCGCAGAACGCCATCAGCTATCTGGCTCAAGCCACGGCGGCCTGGAATAAGATCAGCAGCAGTAACAGCACCGCTGCGAACCTCTCCTATTACGGCCAGTATCTGACCTATTATTATTCATATATTACGCAGTACGACAGTTGGACAGGTCTCAAAGCAACGGCGGCAACCTACGGGATAGGCGAATTGCCGGTGACGCTAAATGCGTTTCCCACCGCTCTGCTCACCGCGGTTCCGGCGGGTTCCGTCCTGAATGCATCCACCGACAACAGCCCGTCGCCGACGGCGACAGTGACCAACCAATCGCCGATCGCGTCGATGGACCTGGCGGCGGAGACCGCCAGCACGTCCTACCGCATCGTCGCCGGGGCGCTGTTCGACAGCGCCAATCCGCTCGCCGTCAGCGGCGGCGGCGCCGGCGACGTCGTTGTCAGCGGCCATATTTCCTATGTCGATCCGGAGGACTTCGGCGACACCGTCAGTGTCGGCACAATGGTGCGCACCGGCGTCGGCTCGATCGACATCGCCGCGGCGGGCAGCTTCGAATTGGCCGATGCCACCGCGCCGGGTGCCGTCTATACCGCCGGCGCCGCGACCACGACCGCCGATTTTACCGCGCCGACGCTGACCTCGATCTATCTCAGCGAACCCAACGGCTTGATCAGCGCCCCAAGTTGGGGGACCGAAGGCGGTTCGGTCAGCATCGCGGTCGGCGGAAATATCGTCGGCGGCGAAACCCCGGCCAACGACGGGGTGAACAACTGGAGCTCGTGGTACTTTCATGTCACCAAGAGCAACGGGCAGTCCTCGGCGTCGTTTTCCAGCGCGGGCGATGTGCAGACGGCGGCCTGGGTCAATTACGCCACCTATTCGGACGGCGTCGGCGCGCTCGGCGGCGGCGACGTCACTTTGACGGCCGGCGGAGCGATCAAGAGCCTCATCGTCTCGCTGCCCGAGACCATCGCAGTCAGCGGTGGCACGTCGAACGCCGACGCGACGGCCGTCGAGCATATCTACGGCGGCGGCGATCTGCTGGCGCAAGCCGGCGGAAATCTCCTGGGCGGCGCCTTCCTGGTCGGCGACGGCGCCGGAACCATCCGCATCGGCGGCGCCGTGACCCAGGACAGTTCCGGCGATAGTTTGGAGCTGGGGGTGCAGAACAGCTTTGTCGCCGTCACCGCCAACGGCGCCTTAACCCTCTACGAGACCTATGATCCGGCGCAGTTGACGCTGCCGGCCGCCGCTGTTTGGGCCAGCGATGCGAACAACCATTCTGGCGCCTTTCCAGACACCACGATCACCGGCAACTCCATTTTCGACGCCAGGTTCACGAGCTTCAACGCCGAAAGCGGCGTCTCGCTGGAAAGCGTGTCGGGAAACGTCACCATTCTGCAGGGGACGAGCAGCGAACTCCAGCCGGCGACTCTGGAGGTCGACGCGGTCAGCGGCGGCATCCAGCTTGACGCTCCGCTCGAGCTGATCCCGTCGTCTAATGGAACGTTGAGCCTGCTGGCCGGTGGTTCGATCAGCATTCTCGGCGACGGCAATTCGATCACCATGCTGGACGGCACGGCGGCGGTGACCAACGCGCTCGCCACGCAGCCGCCGGCGGTGCTGAGTGCAGCGCTGCATGCCGACGACGACACGCCCGTCTATATCTACGCCGGCGAGGACATCACCGGCGCGTTCAGCCTGATCAAGTCGGCGAAGATCGAGGCCGGCCGCGACATCGTCGATCTGCTCTTCACCGGCGAGAACCTTCATTCGACCGACGTCACCAGCATCATCGCCGGCCGCGACATCATCGCCAATTCGACCAGCGACATCTACGGCAATGTCAATTCGGGCGACGTCAACCTGACCCTCTATGGCCCCGGCGACTTCCTGGTCGAGGCGGGACGCAATCTCGGACCCTTCACCACCGCGGCGAGCGGTGGCGGCATATTTGCGGTCGGCGACGGCAGCAACTCCGGCGGGACGGTGATCCCCTATCTGCCGATCGCCGGCGCTAACATCACCGCCCTGTTCGGCGTCGGCGACGGCGTCGACTATGCGGCGGCGATCAGCGATTACGTCGATCCCGCCAACGCCGGAACGAACGGCATTGATTATCGCCCTGACGTCGCGCAGCAGCTTGACCAGCAGATCAACCAGCAGCTCACTCAACTTTATACCGAAGCGGCGACGAACACAGTCAGCCAGCTCCAGCTCAACCAGCTCAATAGCGAACTGCTCGCGGCGGGGCTTTCGCCCATCAAGGTCTCCGATCTCGCAACGTTGAATGCTTTGGCGAGCGCGGCGAGAATGGGCCCGCTCACTTCCGCACAGCTCAATCTCCTCGGGCAGATCAATAGCGATCTGACCGCGTCCGACGTCGCCGCGCTCACGCCGGCGCAACTCGGGAATTTCAGCAGCTTTACGGGGGCCAACTTGACGTTCGCCCAGGCTTGGGCGACCTTTGAGGCGCTCCCGACCGTGCGGCAGGACTTGCTCGTCGAGCGCGCTTTCCTCGATTTCCTCACCCAGGTCAGCGAGGACTACAACAATCCGGCCAGCGCCTATCACGACAAATATGCGCGGGCCTACGACGCCATCGCCACGCTGTTTCCGGCGTCCTACGGTTATACCGACAACAACACCAGCGGCGCCAACGGCGCTTCCGCAACCGTCCACACCGGCGACTTACGTATGGCGCATTCGCTGATCGAGACCCAGACCGGCGGCGACATCAACATTCTCGGGCCCGGTGGCAACGCCTATGTCGGCTCGAACGCGTCCGACAACCTGACGCCGGCGCAGCAAGGCATCCTGACTCTGCAAGGGGGCTCGATCCGCACTTATACCGACGGCAGCGTCGAGATCTACCAGAGCCGCATCTTCACCGAGCAGGGCGGCGACGTCGACATGTTCAGCGCCAACGGCGACCTCAACGCCGGCAAGGGGAAGAAGAGCTCGGCCGCCTATCCGCCGCTGCAACTGGTCTGCGACATCGACGGCTATTGCCGCGTCAGCCCGGCCGGCCTGGTCACCGGCGCCGGCATCGGCGCGCTGCTCTCCGTCCCTGGCCAGGATCCGAAAAAGAGCAACGTGGTGCTGACCGCGCCGCACGGCACGGTCGACGCCGGCGCGGCCGGCATCCGCGTCGCCGGCAATCTCAACATCGTCGCGCTGCAAGTGCTGAACGCCTTCAACATCCAGGTCGGCGGAACGGCGGTCGGCGTGCCGGTCGCTCCGACCGCCGACGTCGGCGCGCTGACCACCGCCGGCGCCGCCGCCGGCGCCGCCGCCAAATCCGCCGAAGCGCCGACGCAATCGCAAAGCGCCGACCAGCCGTCGATCATCATGGTCGAGATCCTCGGCTTCGGCGGCGGCGATGGGACCCCGCCGGCGCAACCGCAGACGGACGATCGCAGCAAGAAGGGCGATCGTCGCAGCCAAAACGACGGCGCTTACGATCCGTACAGCCCGGTTCACCTGCTGGGCAACGGCGCGTTGACGGACTGGCAGAAGAGAAAGCTCACGGCGGACGAGAAGAGCAACTTGGAGAACTTGGCCAAGCCGTCCGCGCCGCTCTAGGGCCTTTCGCGCTTCGGTCGACGCGCCGCCGCGTCGACCTGAAAGCAAGAAGCCGGCGCCCGCCGTCGGCGGATTCCGCGTCGAGGCTGACGCCTTTCCTGGTCCGAGCGAAGCGCCCGCCGCATCCTGACGAAGGGGTTCGCGCCGGGCGCATGACCGGTCGATGGCGCTGCGAAGGTTCGGCGGCGCGAGGCGATCGGCGACCCGCCGGGATCCCGCAGCTCCGATTCGGTAAATAAGTCGTTAACAATCGCGCCGGCGCTCAAGAATCTTTTCGGGTTAGGCCGAGCCCGGTCGTCTCAGAAACGAGGGGGCATGACAGCGCGGCGCCGACCGCGGTCTCGTGCGCCTGGTTTAGGGGCGAACGCGTTCGTGAAATCGATGGCTTCCACCAACATTGCGCGCTCGCCTGCTCGGAGGGGAGAACTGCGGCGCTGTTTTTCCGTCGCTTTCGGCGCGTTCGCGGGCGTGGCTGCGGCGGTCGCTTCGGCCGGCGCTGCGGCGCAGACGGCGCCGACGCCCGCGCCCGCGCAGGCTGATCCTTCTCCGGCCAGCGTGAAGGGCGCTCCGCCCGCCAAGCCCGCCGCCGTTCAGTATTTCGACATCGACGAATATCGCGTCGACGGCGCCGACACTCTGCAGCAGATCGAGGTCGAAGAGGCGGTTTACCCGTTTCTGGGCCCGCATCGCTCGTCGCAGGACGTCGAGAAGGCGCGCGCCGCGCTCGAGAAGAGTTACCACGACAAGGGATATCAAACGGTAACCGTTTCGATTCCGGCGCAGAACGTCGACACGCGCGTCGTCATCTTGAAGGTGACGGAAGGAAAGGTCGGCGTCCTGCGGGTGAAGAACTCCCGCTATTTCGATCTAGCCAAAATCAAGGAGAACGCGCCGTCTCTTAAAGAGGGGACGGTTCCCAATTTCAACGATGTGAAAAAAGACATCGTCGCGCTCAACCAATGGCCCGACCGGCGCGTCACGCCGGCGTTGCGGGCGGGCGAGACGCCGGGGACGGTCGATGTCGATCTCAACGTCGAGGACACGCTGCCCCTGCATGGCTCCGCGGAGCTCAACAATCGCCAGTCGCCGAACACCACCCCGCTACGATTCTACTCGACGGTTCATTACGACAACTTGTGGCAGTTGGGGCATTCCCTCAGCCTCAGCTACCAGATCGCGCCGGAGCGGCCTTCGGACACCCAGGTGTTCTCCGCCTCCTACCTCGCGCGGATCACCGATAACCTGAGCTTCCTGGCGTATGGGCTCAGTTCGACCAGCGATGTCGCGACGGTCGGCGGCATGAACGTGGTCGGGCCGGGCCAGGTCGTCGGCGGCCGGGCGGTGATCACCTTGCCGACGCTGGGCGACCTCTTTCACACGATTTCGATGGGGCTCGACTATAAGCATTTCGGCCAGACCGTCGGCTTGGGGACGAGCTCATTTTCTTCGCCCGTCACTTACTATCCCGCCGTCGCGACCTATTCCGCCACCTGGCAACAGCAGGGCGCGCTCACGCAGCTCAACGCCGGGGCGACATTCGACCTGCGCGGTCCGGGGAGCAAGTTCGACAAGTTCGACAACAAGCGCGCCTACGCCGACACCAACTTCATTCACGGCAACGGCGATCTGTCGCGCACGCAAGACCTGCCGTCGGGGTTCCAGCTTTACGGCAAGGTGCAGGGACAGATCGCCGACGGGCCGCTGGTGTCGAGCGAACAGTTCAGCCTGGGCGGCCTCGACACCGTGCGCGGCTATCTGGAGTCCGAGACCCTCGGCGACAACGGAGTCGCGGGAAGACTCGAGCTTCGCAGTCCCGACTTCGCCGCGTTTCTTCAGAAGTCTCTGATCCAAGGCGCGGCGGCGGGGACGCCACCGCCGAACGTCTTCAGCGAATGGCGCGTGTTCGGCTTCACCGACGGCGGCGTCGCGGGAATCTATCATGCGCTGTCCGAGCAACAATCGAGCTTCTCTCTGGCCAGCTACGGCGTCGGCACGAACTTCAAGTTCGTCGATCATCTCAACGGCACGGTCGCGCTGGCCTTTCCGCTGATCAGTCAAACTTACACGCGGGCCGACGAGCCGCGCCTGCTTTTCCGCGTCTGGGGTGAATTCTGATGAATATGGGATGGCGTCATATGCGCAGAACATCATCCGTCCGCGGACGGACTTGGTTGGGCAGGCCGGCCGCGAACCTGTGCTTCGCCCTGGTCGCGGGTCTCACGCTGCTGCCGTCGTCGGCGCAGGCGTGGTGGAACGACGAATGGACGCTGCGCGAGAAGATCACGATCGACGCCAGTCCCTCCGGCGCCAACATCACCGATCCGATCGGCGCCGCGCCGACGCCGGTTCTGGTGAGGCTGCACGCCGGCAATTTTCGCTTTGCGCAAGCGAAGGACGACGGCGCCGACCTTCGCTTCATCGCCGGCGACGACAAGACGCCGCTGAAATTTCACATCGACAAAATCGATCCGCTGCTCGGCGAGGCGTTGGTTTGGGTGGCGGCGCCCGATCTCAAGCCGGGCGCGAAAACCGACATCTGGCTCTATTACGGAAACAAGAAGGCGGTCGCCGTCGCCGACCCCAAAGGCACCTACGACCCGGACACGACGCTCGTCTACCACTTCAACGAGCGCGGCGCGCCGGCGCAGGATTCGTCGGTTTGGGCCAATGGCGCGCAGAGCGCGGGGTTGTCCGCCGCCGACGCCATCATCGGCGAGGGATTGCGGCTGGACGGCGAGCACACGGTGATCTTGCCGGCGTCGCCTTCGCTGGCGTTCCCCGAAAACGCGCAACTGACCTGGTCGGCGTGGTTCAAGCCTGACGCTCTGCAGCGGAATGCGGCGATATACAGCCGTCGAGACGGGGCCAACGCCCTGGTGATCGGTCTCGACGACGGGGCCCCGTTCGTCGAAATCACCAGTGCGGGCAATGTTCAGCGCAGCGCGGCGGCGGGTCCTGTCGCGCCGGGGGGCTGGCACCATCTCGCGGTCGCCGCCACCCCGGGGTTGGTGACCCTTTATCTCGACGGCGGCGTCTATGCTTCGCTGAGCGCGACGCTCCCGGCGCTCAATTCCACCGCGCTGATCGGCGGCGACACGGCGCCCGCGCCGACGGCTGCGCCGGCAACTCCGCAGCCGCAGGCCGACGCCTCCGCAACGCCCGCCGCGCTCGGCGATCAGACTCCGCCTGCGACGGCGTCGACGCCGTCCCAGGTCGCGCCGCCGACGGCGCCGACCGCGGCCGCGCCGGCGTCGACGCCGCGACCACCGCAACCGGCTCCCGCCGGAACGCCGGCCGTGGCCGGCGAGCAGACTGCGAATGCGGCGGCGCCGACTCCGGAAGCGACGCCGTCCCAAGCTGCGACTCCCGCGCCGGCGGCGGCGATGACGAACTTCGTCGGCGAGCTCGACGAGCTCGAAATCTCCAAGGTCACGCGGTCGGCGGGCTTCATTCGGCTGGCGGCGATCGGTCAGGGGCCCGACCCGAGCAAGCTCATGCTCTTCGGCGTCGCCGAGGAGACCGCGAGCTGGCTCTCCGGCTACTTCGCGGTGATCCTCAAGTCCGTCACGCTCGACGGCTGGGTGGTCATCGGCATCCTGATGGTCATGGCGGTCATCAGCATCGCCGTGATGATCGACAAGGCGATGCTGGTGGGTCGCCAAGCGAAAGCCAACGCGGTTTTCCAGGAGAACTTTCGCCACGTCGGCGCGGATCTCGCGGTCCTGGGCGGCGGCGACGTCGACGCGATCTCGACTTTGAACGGCCGCATCGCCGCCGATAATCGAAAGCGCCTCGCCGCCTCGTCGCTTTACCGCGTCTACCGGATCGGCGCGGAGGAGGTGCATCGGCGCTTCGCCGATCCGAGGCGCGCCAAAATCCTGTCGGCGCAGTCGATCGCGTCGATCCGCGCCGCGCTCGACGGCGGTCTGGTGCGCGAGAACCAACGGCTCAACCGCCTCATGGTCTTGCTGACGATCGCGATCTCCGGCGGGCCGTTCCTCGGCCTGCTCGGCACCGTGGTCGGCGTCATGATCACTTTCGCCGCCATCGCCGAATCCGGCGACGTCAACGTCAACGCCATCGCGCCGGGCATCGCCGCGGCGCTGGTCGCCACGGTGGCCGGCCTGGTCGTCGCGATCCCGTCGCTGTTCGGCTACAACTACCTGATCTCCCGCATCAAGAATCTGTCGACGGACATGCAGGTGTTCGTCGACGAATTCACCGCGAAAATCGCGGAAGTCTACGACGCCGGCGCGGCGGAGTCGCCGCAGTCCCTGGCCGCGGAGTAAGCGGCCATGCAGCTCCAATCCGACGGCAAGCCGTACGACGAGATCAACATCACGCCGATGCTCGATCTTGCCTATGTGTTGCTGATCATCTTCATCGTGATGACGACGGCGACGATCCAGGGCATGAAGGTCAATCTGCCCAAGGCCTCGGCGACGCCGTCGCTGGCGCAGCAGACGACGAAGGCGATCACCGTCACCAACGACGGCAAGATATTCCTCGACACGATTCCGGTGACTCTCGTCGATCTCGAGCAGCGGCTGCAGCAGCAGAAGGCGCTGACGCCGGAATTTCCCGTCGTGCTTCGCGGCGACAGTCAGACCCAATACCAAAGCGTGATGGACGTGCTCGATTTGCTGGGGCGTCTCAACATCACGCAAGTCGGCCTGGCCACCAAACCGCTGGTGAAATGAGCGATGCGCCGCAAACCTGACATCACCGTCGTCGCCGCGAAAAGGCTTGCTTCATGAGCGCGGTTTCTTCGACCGAGAGCGCGCCGGACGTCGGCGCCGACGAGTTTGCGCAGCGCGGGTTTCTGCGCAGGCATGGGGCGGCGTTGGCCGGCGGCGTGGCGACGCTGGCCTTGATGGGTCTCGTCGTGACGCTGTTCTGGCGGCAGGACGAGGCGCCGCCGCCGCGTCAGATTCGGGAATTCACCGTCGTCAAGATCGTGCAGCCTCCGCCCCTGCAGCCGGCGCCGCCGCCGGAGCAGAAGATGATCGAGCAGCCGAAGATGACGGAGCCGCCGATCAAGCCGGAGCCGGACAAGCCGATCGAGAAGCCGAAGGAGCTGCCGAAGGAGAGCAAGGCCGACGAGCCGCCGCCGGGGCCGCTGTCGGTCGCCGCCAAGGCCGAAGGGCCCGGCGATCTCTTCAATTTGGGCGGCAACCCCAACGGGCGGGGGCTGCTCGGGAACGACAGCGGCCCCGGCGGCGGTCCGTTTGGCTGGTACGCCGCGATCGTGCAGCAGCAGATCGAGGCGGCGTTGCGCGCCAATCCGAGGACGCGCAGCGCGGTGTTGGAGGTCCAGGTTCGGCTGTGGGCCGACGCCACGGGACGCATCACCCGCGTGGAGCTCGCTCCCTCGACTGGCGACGCGGAAATCGACGCCGCGCTGCGCAACGAGGTTTTGGGCGGCCTGGTCCTGCGCGAGCCGCCGCCGAAAAACATGCCGATGCCGGTGGTGGCGCGCATCACGGAACGCCGGTCGTCCGCCAACGAGACGGCGAGCGGGGGTCGGGCGGGGTGAAAACTTCGACCAACGGAATGGCGAGTAGTGAAGAAACTTATGGGGTCGATCTCGATGTTTGAGCATTGCGGTTTTGCGCGTCGGCCCGGGGCGCCGTTCGCTGTGTCGCTGTTGGCGCTGATCGCGGCTTGTCCGTCGCTCGTCTGGGCGCAGGAGAGCGCGCCGCCGGCCGACAGCGCGTCGCAGCAGGCCGCGCCGTCGAAGCGGCCCGCCGTGGCGACTGCCAAGCCAACCTCGCCCAACGCCACCGTCAACCTCGTCAACCTGCTGGTTCAGCAGGGCGTGCTGAAGGAGGAGCAAGCGCAAGCCCTGATCAAACAGGCGGAGGACGAGGCCTATGTCTCGCGGCAGGCGGCCAAGGACGCGACGCAGAAGGCGGGCGAGGCGGCGAAAGCCGCGGCCGACGCCTCCGCTGCAGCGGCGCCTCCCGGATCGAAGCACGTCGTCTACGTGCCGGAGGTGGTCAAGAAGCAGCTCCGCGACGAGATCAAGAAGGAAGTGATGGCGGAGGCCAAGGCGGACAATTGGGCGTCGCCGGGCGCGTATCCCGAATGGGCTTCGCGCATCAGCGTCTATGGCGACTTGAGAGGCCGCTACCAAGGAGAATTCTTCCCGAGAGGCGGCTATAACACGCCGGGCGGAACGCTCAATTTCAACTCCATCAACAGCGGCTCGGCTTACGACATCTCGAATCTGAATAATTACGGCCCGCCCGCCTACAACAATACCCAGGACGCCACCTTGTTCGGGTTGCGTGCCCGCTTGGGCGTGAACGCGGATCTATCCAACGGCTTCACGGCGGGCTTTCGCATCGGCACCGGCGATTCGAGTTCCCCGGTGTCGACCAACCAGACGCTGGGCGGCCAGAACGGAGACTTCTCCAAGTATTCGTTGTGGGTCGATCGCGCCTTCCTCAAGTACCAGCCAAACCAGGACATCGCTGTCACCGGCGGTCGCTTCGACAATCCGTTCTTCGCCGCCACGGACCTTGTCTGGTTTCGCGATCTCGGGTTCGACGGCGCCGCTGTTCAGGCCCGACACGAACTCAGCCCGACTTTCAGCCCGTTTGTCGTTGCGGGCGCGTTTCCGATCTTCAACACCAATTTGAACGCGGGCACCCTGCAAGGATCAGACAAGATTCCGGCGACGATCACGCCGAGCGAAAACAAGTATCTCTTCGGCGGTCAGCTCGGGTTCAAGTGGAAGCCGCTTTCAAACTATGAGCTGACTATGGGCGTCAGCTATTACGATTTCACCAACGTTAGGGGACAGCTTTCCACCCCTTGCGACATCACGCTCACCGCCTCCTGCTCTACGGACGGGCTGCGGCCGCTGTTCGCGCAGAAAGGCAATACGTATATGTACCTGCGCGACATCGCGCAGCCGGCGACCGATACGTCTGGCGCCGCTTTCGCGGAGCCGGAATACTTCGGCTTGGCGAGCGATTTCCGGCCCCTCGACGTCAGCGCCCGCCTCGATCTCAGCCATTTCGACCCGGTTCATATCACTTTCGACGGCGAATACGTGATCAACACCGCCTTCGATCGCTCCCGCATCTCCAGCCTCGCCGTCAACAATCGGGAGGGAATGCCGAACGATTCAGTCGGCCCCTACAATGGCGGCGACCAGGGCTGGATGGCGCGGGTCACCGTCGGGGACACCAAGCTCGCCCGCTTCGGCGACTGGAACGTCAATCTCGGTTACAAATATCTAGAATCCGACGCGGTCATGGACGCCTTCGCCGATCCCGACTTCGGCCTCGGCGGCACGAACCTCAAGGGCTACATCGTCGGCGCCAATTTCGCGCTCAGCTCAAACGTGTGGACGGCGGTGCGCTGGCTGAGCGCCGAAAACATCGCCGGTTCTCCCTACGCCGTCGACATCCTGCAAGTCGACCTCAACGCAAAGTTCTGATCATGCGACACGTCTTCTCCATCGTGATCGTCGCGTTGGCGACGACGCTGTTCGCGGCGAGCGCGCTGGCGCAGTCGGAAACCGATCGGCTGCGCGACGCGTTGCGCAGCGCGGTGGCGCAGACCCGCGCGCTCGAGGACCAACGCGCCTCGCTGCAGGCCAAGCTCGCCGAGGCCGAACGCAACGCCGCCGCGTTGAAGACGCAGCGCGACGAGGCCAAGGCGCAGGCCGTTCAGTTGGACAAGGACTATCGCCAGGCCGTGCAGGACTTCAATGCCCGTTTGGACGAGCGCAACCAGACGCTCGACAAATGGAAGAACGCCTATGAGGAGGCGGCGACGGTCGCCAGGGCCAAGGACGCCGAGCGCGCCAAGTTCGAGAGCGAGTCGAAGGCGTACAAGGCGCGCACGACCGTTTGCGAAGCGAAGAACGCTAAACTGATCGAAGTCGGCGATGAAGTTGTGGCGGGTTATCGTGATTTCGACATGTCGAAGGCGCTCGGGGCGTCGGAAATGCTGGTTGGCTTTAGCAAGGTAGACCATGAAAACAAGGTGCAAGACTATCTCGACAGAATCCTCGAACAAAGAGTTCAAGCCGGAACGGGACCCCATGGCGCAGCCGAAAAGTAACAAATCCGGCGCGCGGCGCTCCGCGTTTCTGCGCGCGGCCCGCGCGATCCTCGCCGGCTCTGTCGTTTGCGCGGCGGGCTTCGCGTTCGCTGAAACGCCTGCGCCGGATCGCAAGCCCGCGCCGAGGCCGCCCGCGGCGATCGTGCGCCCGGCTGACGCCGTCGTTCCCCAGGCGACGCCAGCCGCCATCGTTCCCCAGGCGACGCCAACCGCGGCGAACAGCGAGATCGTCGCCAAGCTCGGCGCAAGAAATATCACCGTCGACGAGGTTCGCGCCTTCGTCGCCACGCTCGGCGCGCGGGAACAGGCTGCGATCGCGCGCGATCCGGCGCTGTTGAGCCAAGCCGTTCGGGCGATGCTCGCCAATCAGCTCGTTCTCAAGGAAGCGCTGGAGAAACAATGGGACCAGCAGCCCGCGGTGGCGGCGCAGCTCGATCAGGTCAGGAAGAATGCGATTGTAGAAAGCTATCTCCAGGCCGCATCGGCGCCGCCGGCCGAATTTCCCAACGACGCCGAGATCGAAAAAGCCTACGAAGCCAACAAGACGGCGTTCTTGGCGCCGCGGCAATACAGGATCGCGCAGATTTTCGTCGCGCTGGCCAAGGACGCGGATAAGAGCGCTGAAGACAGGGCGAGGAAGAAACTGAACGATATCCAAGCCCAGTTGCAACAGTCCGGCGCGGACTTCGGCGCCGTGGCGAAAAGCGCTTCCGAGGATAGCCAGAGCGCGGCGCGCGCCGGAGAAATCGGCTGGGTCGCGGAGGGTCAAATCAAGCCCGAGATCCAGACGCTGGTGGTGGGGCTCGCGGTCAACGCCGTGGGCGAGCCCATCAAGCTCGACGACGGCTGGCACATCATCAAGCTTCTCGACACCAAAGCCGCCTACACGCGACCGCTGGCGGAAGTGCGCGATGCGCTCGCCCAACAGCTTCGCGCGCAAAGCGCCGAGGCGAATCGACGCGCCTATCTCGCGAAGATGCTGGAGCAGAACCCGCCGGCGATCAACGAGATCGCGCTTTCAAAGCTGTTTGAAGGGGCGACCCCGGCGGGCGCGAAATAGGCTCATGATCTCGGGGGCGCATCCTCTCGCCGCTCAGCAATTGTCCGCCGTCATGCAGGCGCGCGGTTATGAAATTGCGCCCGCGCCGTTGAAAGGCGTTCGCCGCAGCGCGGACGTCTCTGTGACGGCGCAAATCGGCGACCCCGTGCGGGCCGCCGGCGGCGACGCGCCCACGGTCGCGATCGACTGCGCCTTGTTCGTCAACGCAAGCGAGCTCCCGCGCGAAGCGAAGTGCTGGAAGGCGGCGAAGATTTTTTCGTCCTCTTCTAGCCGTCGAGAAGCCGACTTGGCTTTTCGGATCGCGGTCACGGTCGCGGGCGAAGCCACGCCGGATTTCGTACGCGATCAGATTCGCCGCAACTTCGCGCAGCTTTGGGTTCTGATCGCGGATGCGCGGGACGCCCTCGCTGAACTTCCGTTCGCGCGAGGACAGGCGTTGGCCTCGGACCAAAGCGGGCCAGTTGCGGTCATAGAGGCCTCGGCCATCGCCGATCTCCTCGTCGGCCGAAGCGGCGTCAGAAGATCGGCCCGTCCAAGCTTCCTCGCCGGCGAAGCGGCTCTTTGCGCCATGGCCTGCGACGGCCTGGCGAACGTCATTCTTCCCGATCTCCTGCAAGCCGTTTGCGCAACCATAGAAATGTCCTCGGACGATCTCTTGCGAGCCGGAGACGCCCGCTCGTCGACGCGAACGCGCCGGTTTCCGGCGCGGGCCGACCGGCGAGCGACCTTTCCTTGTTGTGACGAACCAGAAGCAATCTGCGCCGGAGCAAGCAGTGTCAAAACTCATCCATAGTCTCACCGCAGACAGCCTGTGTCAGACCATGCAGTCGGCCGGTTTCAAGGCGGAGATCATCCTCGATCCCGCTGCGGGTGGACCTATCGTTAGGTCGGCGACCAACGGCGTCGGTTTCGACATTCACCTGGGCAACAAGTCGGGCGCCGACCGCGACGGTCGAGTTGACGCTGGCTTCGCCATGACCTTCAAAATCGTTGGCGACATACAAAGATCCATTATCAACAAATGGAACAACACGCGCCGTTTTGCCCGCCTGCTGGTCGACGACCGCGTTCCCACGCAAGAACTCCTTGTTCTATCTATGGACATCGTCGTGGCCGGCGGGGTCGCGCCGTCCCACTTGCGCTCTCAGATCGAAATCTGGGACAGGCTCGTTCGCGAGCTGATTGCGTGGCTGCCCGCGGAGCTTTCCGCATTGCGCGCCGCGGATGGCGCCAAAGGGCAAGAACCGATCGCCGTCTCGGAGGGCGGCGGCGATCTCGCGCCGGGGCCCCTGGGAGCTGTCGCCCGCGAGCCAATGGTCGGCTTCACTTCGGCGTGAGGCGCCGAACAACCAAGAGTGGAAGAGAGCCTCATGACTGAAAACCGCACGGCGATGATGGGATCAGCCGCAGACGTTCCGTCGGAATCGGCGCTAATTACATCTGTGACGGTGGAGATGCTGCGTAAGCTATTGCTAGATGCGGGCTACCGCGTGGAGGTGGCGTCCGATTCAGAAGGCGTTTCTTTTCTGAGGTCGTCGGCTAATGGCGTGGGTTTCGACCTGCGTTTGGGAAACCGCCTGAGCGCGGATGCCAACGCCGCCGCCGATTTCGCGCTGGTCGCCGTCCTGAAGGTCGAGGGAGAGCTGCCGCTCGCGGCGGTCAACCGCTGGAACCTGACCCGTCGGTTCGCCCGCCTCGATATGGATCGGAGCTTTCTCCGGCTCGCCATGGATGTGCTCGTCGCGGGCGGCGTGACCATCGACAATGTGCGCGCGCAATTCGAAATCTGGGCCGGGGTCGGGCAGGAGCTGGGGCGCCATCTGCGCGCCGAACTCGGCAAGCCGGCGGCGGTCGTCAAGATTCCGGAACGCCCCGCAAACGCCTCCGCGTCGCCGGCGCGCGCATCCGCGTAGACCGGACCGGCGCGCTTGGGTTCCGATGTCAGGGGAGTAAGCGATGTCGCCGCCGGTTCCAGCGGGCTCCGCACGCCTAGGTCGGACGCTTCGGCCCGCGTCCGTCGCCCGCATCCTTGTCCTCCTCGTCCGCTATGTTGGCGTCGCGCTCGGTCTCGGGACGGCGGGGATTGCGCCGGCGCCGGCGCAGAACGCCGGCTATCTTCCGTCGCATTCGGCGCCCGACAGCTGGCGACGTTATGCGTTGCTTGCTCAGCGTCAGCTGCGCGATCGGCTCGCGGTCGACGACGACATGACGCGGGACTTAAGGAAGCATCTGCAGCGTTCGGGATCGCCCTCGGCTCCATTGGCGATCGTGGCCATTTGGGTCGGGCCCGACGGGCGCATCGACCGCGTCGAGGCGGACGGCGTCGACGGGGAGACCCGCCGCGCGCTTGATCTGATTCTGTCCGACGAGAAGCTGGTCGCGGCGCCCCCGGCGGACATGCTGCAACCGATGCGCGTCAAACTCTCGCTGGCCGTCGACAACGACGCCGCCCGCCGTCGCTAGCGATGCGCAACGCAAGAACGATGACCCTTGCTCCACTTCGGAAAGCGTTTCGCGCGGGGCGCGTCATTGTCGCGACGTTGGTCGTCGTTGCGTCGGTCGCTTGTCCAGGCGCCTCGGCGGCGGGAGAGGCCAGCCCCGCGGAAGCGGCCGCCCCTGCTCGAGACGTTTCGCCGATCGCCGACCCGGCGTCGTCGCCGCCTGTAAGAACCGACGCTGATCAACTTGCGCCGCCGCCGCGAGCGGACAAGTCGTCGATCGCGTCGCACGCGTCCGTTGCCGCCGGAGGGCCGCTGGCCTATCGGGCGATGATCGAGCAGGAGGCGAATCTGGTCGGCCTTCCCCCCGAGATCGCCGAAGCCGTTATGGGCGTCGAGAGCGGTTACGATCCCTCGCGCATTGGCGCGTCCGGCGAAATCGGCCTGATGCAGGTCCTGCCGTCGACCGCGCGCGGGATGGGGTTTTCCGGCACGCTCGCCGAGCTGGCGGAGCCGGCGATCAACATTCACTATGGCGTGACCTATCTCGGCGAGGCTTGGCGGCTCGCCGGCGAGGATCTCTGCACGACTGTCATGAAGTATCGCGCCGGGCATGGCGAGACGCGCTTTTCCTATCGGTCCGTCGATTATTGCTTGAACGTGCGCGCAAGACTGGCCGCGCGGGGCTACCGCGTGACCGGCGCCGTGCCCGTCGCGACTTTTGGCGAACCCTCCATCCGCGACGGGGTCGCGGTCGCGTGTCGGCGGCGATGCCTCGGAGGCTCGCTGGCCGGCGGCGTCAATCTCGCTGCGCTCAACAGCGAGCTCAGCTCTCTCGTCGTCCAGGCGCGGCGAGACCATTGAAACGGTTCAGGTGAACGCGCCTCATTTGTGGGGGTCGCCAACGATGAGACATCCATTTCCGGAGGCGACGCTCGCCTCTCGCAAGAAACGCAAGCAAGCGAGAGGCGTCGGCTCGCGAAAAATGAAGATTCTGGCGGCCATCGTCTTGGCGATGGGCGCGACGATGGCGGCCGCCCAGGAGCCGCCTCCTCTCTTCTCGCCAACCGGCGAGGAAGCGCCGGCGGTGGCGAATGGAGCCCGCGCGCGCTTGGGAGGGTCGGTCGCAGCGAGCGAAGAGCACGAGCGCTGCGTCGACGTGCGCATCGGCGACGAGGGCTCGTTTTCCTGTCTCAACCAAGAGCTCAGGCGACAAGTCGATCAGGTCAATCCAAGTCCGAACGTCGCGCCGTTCGACGCCAAATCGCAAGACCTCAAAGTCGGCGCCGCCAACACCTCGGCGGTTCGGCAGCAATACGGGCCAAACTTCGGACGCTCCGTGTTTCCCTATCGGCCGCCGTCGCTGGTCTATTCGTCGCCGCTCGGACGTCGCTCTCCGTGAGGCGCGGATCGCTTGGCGTCGACGCGACGGCGCCCGGCGACCGACAAGGACGGGAATCGTTGGGCGTTCTGTCACATAACCAATATAGAACGATGACGTTCCGCCGCCGCCAATCGGTCTTGCCGAGCTCGAGAAACCGGCGGTCGGCGAGGTTCTCAGTAAGGCGTATTCGTGCAAACGAGACGACTGAATGTCTATCGTTGCCGGCGTAGGCGGCGCGAGGCGCCGTTATGAAGGCAATTGAATCGGATCTCGCCGATGTTTACGGCGCCGCGGTCGGAGTTCGCGACGCTGAACGTCGGCGCTGCTCGAGCGTCTGCTGCGCGGAAGGAGCCGACCTCTTCGTCCGGCGCCGCGTCGGACACGGGTTTCGGGCGACGCGCGGCGACGATCGTTGGAGGCGAAAGCTTCTCGCGATGACCTACGCGGCCTTGGCGATTGCGGGCATTTGCGTCGTCGGCGCCGAAGAGCGAGGAATTGTCGGCGCCATCGGGCCTATGGCGTTTCATATTCCGGCGCAACCGCTGGCTATCGCGTTGCAAGCCTATGGGCAGAGAGCGGGCGTTCAGGTCCTCTACGAGAGCGACTCCGCCCTCGGCCGAACATCGACCGCGGTCGAAGGCGACTTTACGCCGTACGCCGCTCTCAACCTTTTGCTGACGGGAACCGACTTGCGCGTGTCGTACGTTCGCTCCGATTCCGTCACCCTCGCGCCTTCGTCCGCGGCCGGCGATGAACCGCCCCCGACTGCGCTCGCGGCGGCGGACTTGTCGTTGGGCACGCTGCGGGTGCATGGACCCGGCGATGGCGACGACGCGCTGCGGTTGCATGACTACGGCGAGAGCGTGAAAGCCGATATTCAAAACGCGCTTCAGAAGGATGCAAAGACTCGCGCCGGGAACTATAGCGCCGTGTTGGGCCTCTGGATCGATCCTCCCCGCACCATTCGGCAAATCGACCTGCTCCAGTCGACCGGCGATCGCGAGCGCGATGCGGGCGTGGCGGCGGCGCTGCGCGGCTTGGCGACCACTCGGCCCGCGCCGACCAACCTGCCGCAACCCATCCGCGTTGCGATTGTGGTGAGGTCGTTGCAATGAACCTCGACGACGACGATCGACGGAACGATGAACCTGGGTCGTCGCCGTGGGAAAAATCGTCCGACTTGGACGCGTCGGGAGGATGGCTGTCCGACGATCTGCGCCGGTTGCTGATTCCGTCGACAATGGCGACGTTGCTCCTCGTTGGCGGAGTCTGTTGGTTTCGTTTGCACCTGCCGGCGACCCCCGCCGATAGGGAGCAGGCGGCCGTCGTGCAGGTCCATCTGCTGCCGCAGTCCGATCCGGCCCCGATCCCGATCGCCGTGGCCCCCCAGTCGATCAAGGCCGAAGTCGCCGCCCGCGCCGACGTTCCGACGGACCAGTCCGAGCCAACCACGCCCGGCGCGGCGGTGGTCGTTCCCCATATGCAAACGCCGTCAAATGCGGACGCTCAGTCTCCGGGCGTCAAGTCGGCGCCGTCGTTGGTCAGCGCGCCTCCAAGCAGCGTCGCGGTGAAATTCCAGCAAGCCTTGCTTCGGCACATCGCTCGATATCAGCGCTACCCAAACGCCGCTCGGCTCGAACGGCTGCAGGGAACCGTCGACACGCTGTTTTCCATGAGCCGGGACGGAACCCTTCTTGGCGTCTGGGTCAAGGCGAGTTCAGGCCAAGTCGTGCTCGATCAGGAAGCGCTGGACACGATTAGGCACGCTCAGCCGCTGCCGCCAATTCCGCCTGAACTTCCCGATCGGCTCACCATTCAGGTTCTGCTCGCGTTCGACCCCTCTTGAAGCGGAAACGCCGATAAATCAGGGGAGAACGGTCCTCCGCGGTCGACCCGCCGGGGGGCCTCGATCGCCGCCGCGCGCTCCGATCGAGGTCCGGCTTCTGTCATAAGTGCGTAACGCAGCGCCGTTATCAAACGCAACGCGCAATCGTGGTCCGAAGATACCGCCGGCGTATGGGGGCGTGCGGGACGTGAGTGATGTCAACAAGATCCGCTTGCGTGGAGACCTCGTAACAAGTTACAGCGAGCTCATCAAGAAGCTTACGCGTCGCCTGGGGTCGTCGGATTTCGCTTACGAGGCGCTGCATGAGACGTTCTTGCGCTTGGATCGCGTAACGGACGCGGCGCCTGTTCGCAGCCCGACCAACTATCTCTTCCGCATCGCCATTAATGTCGCGAAGGACCGCCGGAAGGCGAACAAGTATCGTGTCGGCGCCGCGGAGATCGACGCGCTTCTGGACATCAGCGACGACGCGCCCGATCCGGCCAGAATTGTCGAGGCCCGCTCCGAAATCGAGGCCTTCAAGCGCGCGCTAGCTGAGCTTCCGGAGCGGCCGCGCGAAGTGCTTCGCCGCATTTCGATTGAGGGAGCGCCGGCGCAAGAGGTCGCCGAGCGTTTGCAGGTGAGCGTCCGGACGGTCGAGAGCGACCTGAAGCTGGCCCTCGGTCATTGCGCGGACAAGCTGGGGCGCATTTTGCCCGGCCGTCGCGGGGGACCGCGTCCCCGAATCTGATCCGCTCGGGGTCGCGTTTCTGCGACCGCCGCTGCGCCGAAACGCGGCGATCCGCCCGCCCATCGGGCGCGGCAGCAAGTTCTCATCTCGGTATTGACGCGTTTTTCAGGATAGCTGGACTTCAGTCGTCTACCAATAGAGGCCTTCGCCGCGTGGCCTCGGGGCGGCGCGTGAGGTAAGCCTTGCCGAGGAAAGGCGACGCTGGCTAATGCGACGTCCGCCAGAAGTTCGCCAATAGGGAGGCCGCCATACGCGCCTTGCAGGGATTGCCGGACGCCTGTGATTGTGGATCGCGCGGCGGTGGCCGCCGATTGCGCTCGCGGCGGCTCATTGCATTGTCTCGAGCCGACCACGATGCGCGCAGGAGCGCATTTCGACGAACAGGGGATATGAGGTGACTGCGCCTGACGACACAGCCGAGCGCGATTCGCTTCTTGACGAAGGCCTCGAATGGGTGGTTCGGCTCAAGACGGGAGCGTCGACGAGAGCCGACATTGACGCTCTGGAGCGATGGCGAAAGCAGAGCGCCGCGCACGAAGAGGCCTTCCGACGCGCGGCCCGCCTTTTGCGCAACGCGGGGATCGCGGCGCAGGAGCTTGCCGACGAACGGGCCGCCGCCGGCGCCGCGGCGCTCTCGCGCAGGCCAAGGGGGCTCGTTTTGGCGCGTCGCGCCGTTCTTGGCGGCGCGGTCGCCGCCGCGGCGGCAAGCTACGGGGTCGTTCGTCCGCCCTTCGGTCTGTGGCCTTCGCTTGATGAATTGTCCGCCGAGTACAGGACAGGCAAAGGCGAACAGCGCACGGTTGTCCTCGCGCCTGATATCGCGCTGGAACTGAACACGCAGACAAGCGTCTCGCTGCGACCGGCGCGAAACGAAACCTTGATCGAGCTCATTTCCGGCGAAGCGTCGGTGACGGTGAAGTCCCCGTCGTCCGGGCCGTGCGCGATGCTGGCCGGCGACGGCCGCATTGCGACGGAACAGGCGCATTTCAACGCGCGGCGCCTCGATGGCGTCGTCTCCGCAACCTGTTTGACGGGAACCGTGGAAGTCGAGCGGGGCGGCGAAGTGGCGCGCCTTCACGAAGGCGAACAGATATCCTATTCCGGCGCAGGGCTCGAACCGTCGGTTGCGGCCGATCCCGAGCAAGTTGCGGCATGGCAGGCTGGGTTGCTGATCTTTCGCGACCGGCCGCTCGCCAGCGTGGTGGACGAAGTCAATCGGTATCGGTCCGGCAAGATCGTTATCGTCAACGCCGCTCTCGGGCGACGCGTGGTGAACGGGACGTTTCAGATCAACAAGCTGGATGGGTTTGTGGCCCAAGTCAAACAACTGTTCGGCGCCCGCGCAACCCCGTTGTTGGGCGGCGTCGTGCTGCTCGGTTGACCGCAAGCGCGTCGCCAGCGCCGTGGGCGCGGACCAGCGACCCGCCTCCGGATTCTTGGACTGCGCGAAGCCGGGAAATTTCAATTGATAGCGAGGGCTTCGCAGGCTGGCTTCTGCGTGCCGTGCGCGAGGTTGCTGCTTTCCGGCGAAGGGGGGTCCGTTTGCTCGCGTTTCGTGATGAACGGATGGAGAGCGGCGACGGCGATGTTTGCAGGACTCGACGTGGGCGGCAAGCGGATCGCGGCGCGCGCCCGCGCGCCCTGAAGGACCAGCGCCTCTCGGATGCATGCTCGCGGGGGCGTTCAGCGACAGCCATGTCTTGTCGCGCAGACGCCGGGAGCGCGGGCCGTCGCTCCATCAGGTCAAACGCGGCGGCGCTGTCGTCAAAAGTTAATATTCCCCAGCTAGCGTCCCGCCGCGGTCGATGTTGAAGTATACGGAAGTCTTCCCGCCATAAAAGGTCCGGCGTATCGGGGCGCGCCGCATCTGCCGCCCTGAGGCGCGGGGACGGATGGGGGCGATGGTTGGAAAAGCGGACGATCGGCGTAGCTGTCGTTGGGATGCGAACGCGGCGTTGACGCGTCCTATTCGGGCATCGATCCTGGCGATTCTTCTGGCGTCAGGCTTTTCAATAGTCGGTTCAGCATCGTGTCTCGCGCAATTCTCCCGACCGGACACCAGGATCGATTTCAAAATTCCGGCCCAGCCTTTGGCGCGGGCGCTGGTGGCCTACGGCGCAGCGACAGGTCTCGAAGTCTTCTACAACGCCGCTTTGGCGGAAAGCCGACGTTCGGCCGAGGTCACGGGTTCGTTGACGGCGACGGTCGCTCTGCAAACCTTGCTCCGCGGCACCGGATACGTCGCGCGAACGACCGGGCCCGGCTCTTTCACCATTGTGCGAGCGCCGCCCGAAGAGGCCGTCGTCGACGCGACGCTGGAAGCCGAACGCCGACTTTACGAACCCTATTTTGCGACGATCCAGGCGCAAATCAGCGACGTCCTGTGCCGAAGCGGCGGGAGCGCCTTGGAGCGTAGCGAAATTCTAGTCCGGTTTTGGATTGCCCCCTCGGGCGTCGTCGCGCGAGCGGAAGCAGTGGGCGACGATGGAGAATTGGCCGACGATCAAACTTTCGCAATCGTCATCCGCGGCGTCGCGGTCGGCGCTCCGCCCGCAGGCATGCCGCAGCCCGTCGACATGGTGATCTTTCCGCCGTTCGGCGCGCCGAAGGGATGTCGTCCGGCAAATGGTCAGCAAAGAGCCGGATAGGATGAGCGGGCGTCGGATCGCCGGGCGACGCTGTCGCATGATCGCCCGCCGCCGCGCGGAAGGCCGCGCGCGATGAGCGACTCCAGTCGTGAGCTGCTGCGTCGGCTTCTGCTGCTCGATTACGACGGGTTGAAAGCCCGACTGGCGCGCCGCCTCGGGTCGGCAGAACGCGCCAGCGACGCGCTGCAGGAAACCTGGCTGCGGCTGGAGCGAGCCGCGCCGGTCGGCGCCGTTCGTCGGCCGCAGCCCTATCTGCTGCGCATCGCGTACAATATCGCCTTGAAGCGGCGGCAGGCCGAACGCGAGACGACGACGCTCGACGATGCGCGAGCCGCCTTGAATCTCGTCGACGAAGCGCCGGATCCGGCGCGAGTCGTCGAGGCCAAATCAGAGGTCGCGGCCCTTGAACGGGCGCTTGCTGAACTGTCGCCGCGTCGGCGAGCCATTCTGCTGGCGTCGCGCGTGGAGCGGGTCGCCTTGAGCGAACTCGCCACCCGTTATGGCGTCTCGCAGCGTATGGTCGAAATCGACCTGAAACTCGCCCTAATCCACTGCGGCCGGCGGATGGGAAGAAAAATCGTCCAACGTTTCGGTCCCCGGTCTCCGGAAGGATCAGATAGTAAGAAGAATGACCCCCAATAGAGCCACTAGGCGATGACGGCGGAATACGACGAGCCCCCCCTCGACCCAACGCCATTGGAGCACGAAGCCTATGGTTGGGTGGTGCGTTTCGTCGGCGGCGAGGCGGGTCGGGACGATATTGAGGCGTTGAAGCGATGGGCGGCGCGCAGCCCGGCCCACGCGGCGGCGTTCGATCAGGCCAGCAAGACATGGAAGGCGCTTGACGCCGGACTGAGCCAGCCGACGCCGAAACACGTCGTCATCCGTCTTGACGGCGCAGACAAGGCGGCCGTGCCTCCTCACGGCCGCATCGGACGCCGCGCTTTTCTTGGCGGAGCGCTCGCGGCGTCGGCGGTCGGCGCGGCGTTCCTCGCGGCCCGCCCGCCGCTCGGGCTCTGGCCGTCTTGGGCCGAACTCGCCGCGGACTTTCGCACCGACGTCGGCGAGCAGCGACAGGTCGTGCTTGCCGACAGCGTTTCGATCGACATGAATACGCGAACCAGCATCGCCCTGCTGTCGTCCAAGGGAACAGCAGATCGGATCGAACTGATCGGGGGCGAAGCGCTGGTCTGGGCGCCCAAGACGTCAAGCCCGGTCACGGTGATTGCGGCCGACGGCCGCACGATCGCGACCGATGCGCGCTTCAATGTGCGTTACGATGATCGGGGCGTCTGCGTCACCTGCCTGCAAGGGCGTGTCCAGGTCGAGCGGCAGGCCGCCGTGTCGCCGCTCCTGGCGGGACAACAGGTCATGTATTCCGAGCGCGGCGTCGGCGCGCCGGTGATTATCGATTCCACCGCCGTGACGGCCTGGAAGGACGGCGTCGTCATTTTTGACGCCACGCCGATCGCCGAGGTGGTCGCCGAGGTCAATCGCTATCGTCGCGGACGGATTATCCTCGTCAACGCAACGCTGGGCCGTGAGCGGCTCAATGCGCGGTTTCGGATCGAGAACATCGACCGGGTCGTCGGCCAGATCGAGCAGGTGTTCGGCGCGCGAGCAACGATATTGCCAGGCGGAATCACGCTCCTGGGCTAGAGGGCCGGACGCTTCGCCGATTTTCGTGAGCGGTCGGAGTTTTTTCCTTTCGGTCGCGAGGAGCCAACGGGGATCACGATAGCAAGGGGGGCGTGTTCCGCCCGTCCGCCCGAGTTGTTTGCCGAGAAGGCGCCCCATGTCCGTTCGCAAGACCGTTCCTCGCCCACGCCGCCGCCGCCGCCATCAACGGAATCGTCCCGGGTCGGTCCGCAAGACAATGCGACATGGTCTGTTGAGCGGCCTGCTTTCGCGCCATGCCTTGCTGGCCGGGACGAGCGCGCTGGCTCTGATCCTGGCGTCGCCTTACGGCGCGACGGCGCGTCCGCTTGGCGGCGCGCCGTCGGTCTCGACGGCGTCGAACGCGGCCGCCTCGGCCGTCGCCAGCGCTCAGCAGGCGACGGCGGCGACAGAGCAGGCGATGAGCTCGCTGTCGCGGGCGGCGCAGGCGGTCCAGGCGATGCAGGCGGCGCAAGCGGCCGCGCGCAATCTGGCGCTCGCCGGGTCCAAGCGCCTCACCGGGACCCTCGACGTGCCGGACGGCCTTTCGACCTCTGGGGCCGGAGGTTTGGTCCCCGATAGCGGCCTTTCCGTCCCCGGCGTGGCCAACCCGGTCACGACGTGGAGCAACGCCAATACGCCGACGCAGGCGACCAGCGGCGGCCAGACCGTCGTCACCGTCGAGCAGACCGCGCAGAAGGCGATCCTGAACTGGTCGAGCTTCAACATCGGCGGCGCCACCGAACTCTACATCAACCAGAGCGCCGGCAATTCAACGACCGGCAACAGCTGGATCGCGGTCAACCGCGTCACCGACCCCTCCGGCGTGCCGAGCCAGATCCTTGGGCAGATCAAGGCGGAGGGTTCGGTCTACCTGATCGACCACAACGGCGTCATCTTCGGCGGATCGAGCCAGATCAATGTCCACACGCTCGTCGCCACGTCGCTCGACCTGTTCAGCACGGACCTTGCGACCAGCAACGCCGACTTCATGAACTACGGAATCGGCGACGCCGCGTGGATCACTTCATCCGAGATCAGCAACGGCACGATCCCCATGCTGCTGACCACCGCCGATGCGGCGGCAGGCGCGGTGACCGTCGAGGCGGGCGCGCAGATCACTGTGGGGGATCTCGGATTGGCGCTGTTGGCGGCGCCGCAGGTCAGCAACGCCGGCGCGATCTCCGCCCCCGATGGCCAGATCGCTCTCATCGCCGGCGTTGGCGTCAAAGCGACGACGTCGACCTCGACGACGAGCAAGGCGCTGACCTTCTACAATTCCGGCGCGCTCACCGACAGCAATGGCGATCTCATCCAGGGGGACCTGGTCAACACCGGCGTCATCCAGGCCGCTCGCGGCAACATCACCTTGCTTGGCCATAGCGTCGAGCAGGACGGCGTGGTGGAAGCGACGACCAGCGTCGCCCAGCCTGGCAGCATCGTCATCACGGCCTCCAGCGGGGACTACGACAAGGAACTCGCGAACGGCGGCGTCATTTTCGAGACGACTTACTCTCACGGCCTGACGGGTCCGGTGACGTTCGGGCCGCAGTCGGCGACGATGATCCTGCCGGACGACAACGGCGCGACGATCTCGGTCGGCTCGGCCGGCGCGGCCACGTTGGGCTCGGCCAGCATCAGCGGCCTGTCGATCGACTACCAGGGCGGGGCCCTGGTCTACGCGCCAGGACAGACGATCGGCTCCTCCGTCATCTTCGGTTCCTGGACGAGCCAGTCGGCCTATCCCAACGACCTGCCGGCCGGGGCCGGCCGCATCCTGGTGGAGAGCGGGGCCACCATCGACGTCTCGGGATTGACCGACGTTGCGGTTCCGCTGAGCGACTATCTCTACACCTTCAAGGTGACCGCCAACGACGTCGCCGACACGCCGCTGGCGGAGAACCTGATCGGCAAGACGGTGACGATCAATCTCCTGCTCTCCGGAACGCGTGCGGACGGCGAAGCGTGGGTGGGCTCGCCGCTCTTCGCCGCGACCGGTTCTGGCTATTACGACCTGGTCCAGGAGGGCATCGACCAGGTGCTGACCAAGGCCGGGTCGGAGACGTTCACGGCCAATGAGGTCGTGTTCGCCAAGGGCTCGACGCTCAACCTCAACGGCGGCTATGTCGACTATACCGGCGCCTATATTGCGACGACGCGGCTGGCGGGCGCCGACGGCGGTCTCTACGACATCGGCTCGGCCGACTATGCGATCCGCTACAGCGGCGTTGTCGGCGGCTTCACGGTCGATCACTCCCGCTGGGGCGTCACCGAGACTTACACGGATCCGCTTCTCTCCGGCCGCTGTTACGACAGCGGCTACCTCTACGGGGAGTCCGGCGGTTCGCTCACGGTCACGGTGAGCACCACCGCGCTCGGGGCCGCCGCGTATTCCTACGAGGTCCCCGGCGCCGGCGCGCTGGTGATGGCGGGGGCCATCGACGCCGACGCTGTCTCCGGTCCCACGCAACGGGCCAAAGGAACGTTGGCGACCGCCGGCGCATTGACGATCGTCACTGACCTGCCGGTGACGATCGCCGATCCGACGACGTCGACCCTGGCGAGCTGGCTCGACGGCGCCGACGCCCTGCCGAGCGGCTTCAGCATCACCGCGCCGCTGCTCGCCACCGTTGCCGGCGCCAGCTACTCGACCTCCAGCATCGCCGTCAGCGCCACCCCGACCAGCAGCGCCTACGCGAACGCCAACGTCATCGACGACACGGCGCTGAACGCCGCCAATTTCTCCGCCGTCTCGATCACCTCAAACTACGGATCGATCACCGTCAACGCCGGCAGCACGCTCACGGTGCAGGCGGGCGGCTCGATCACGCTGCAAGCCTACTCGGCGGAGATCGACGGCGCCCTGGTCGCCCACGGAGGCGCCATCAGCATCGTCGCAACGCCGGTCGACCTCGAATCCGCAGGCGGTTATGACATTCCTTACGCCGCCCCCAGCCAGTTGGTGAGCTACGACGGCGCGGACGTCGCGGAGCGCCTCACCAACATCGTCGTCGGCTCGACCGGCGCGCTCGACGTCAGCGGCCTGTTCGTCAACGACGCCGGTCTGACCGCGGATGAGGCGTCCGGGCCGGCCCACCTCAACGGCGGCTCCATCTCGCTGGTGTCCTACGCGAATTACATGACCATCTCGGGAGCGTTCGGGACGTCTGGGACCTCTGGGGCCTGTAAGTCGACGGTGTGCTACGACGCCAGCGGCAGCGTGATCCTGGCGGCGGGCAGCCGGCTCGACGCCTCGGGCGGCGGTCGCATCACCTCGACCGGCGCGCTGCAGACCAGCGGCGGCGTTCCCGTCGGCAGCGGCGGCAGCGTCACTTTGGAGGTGTATGCGGGCGGCGACGCCATTCCGCTTAGCGATTACCAGTCAAGCTCGTATAACATCCTCTACCCGGATGGAACCGTGGTCGCCGGATCCAGCGCGGCGACCCACTACGAGACGCAGGGCCAACTGGAGCTCGACGGCGCGATCGATGCGCTGGGCTTCAACGGCGGCGGCGCGTTGACCCTGCAAGCGCTGGCCTTCCAGGTGGGCGGCGACGCCAGCGCGTCGGCGCGTCCCAGCTATGCGTTCTACTTCTCTCCGGCGGCGTGGGAGGCGCTCGGCTTCGCCTCGTTGACGCTGAACGCGATCGAAGACGTGGTGGCGCCGGACGGCGCGACCATCCTGCTGCAGCACGCCAATCTCATCGCCGACGGCTCGATCTTCGAGGCCCCGACCGGAGCGTCGTTGGCCGACTACACGACGGTCGGCACGCTCGACGTTTCGTTGCGCAGCGCCACCAATCTCACGCTCGCCGCCGGCCTCGGACATTCGTGGATGACGGGAGACGGCTTCGGCTCGGCGGGCGCGACCTACGCCGGCCTCAGTAGCGCCGAGACCGCCGGTTACTCTCTGAACGGCGCCATTCCGCTCGATGCGCTGCTGATCGGCGGCGGCGTGGTGATCGCCGGCGATCCGAAAGCCTCGGTCTCGCTGCAGGGCGACGGCTACGTCGCGGTCTACGGCGCGATCGACGCGCCCGGCGGATCGATCGCCATCGAGAACGGACACAGCTACGACTACGATAGCCTGACCGGAGCGCTCGGCTTGGCGCATGCCGGGGTCGACTCCATGGAGGCCAGCCTCTATCTGGCCCCCGGCAGCGTCCTGGATGTCTCCGGGGTCACGATTCTCACGACGGCGCTCGACCCGGTCGAAACCGCCGACGGCCTGGAAACGCCCCGCGCCGGATCGGTGATCGCCGGCGGCGCCATCACGCTGCTGTCGGACTGGACGCCGATCGTCGTCGCTTCGGGCGCCGTGCTCGACGTCTCCGGCGCCGCAAGCGAGCTCGACGTAGTCGGCTCGGCCGCGGTTGGGCTGCGCAACCTCACGACCCTGACGCCCACCGCCGAATGGAGCGACGCAGGCTCGGTGGTCATCCGAGGCGCGGCCGGTCTGCTGTTCGACGGAACCTTGCGCGGGCATGCTGGCGACCCATCCGGTGTCGGCGGCTCGCTGACGATCGATGTCGACGCCAGCGCCTATCCCTATAACTTCGGCATCGACGTCGCTTCGGCCGTGCTGGTGCAGAACGCCACAGCGGCCGGGCTCGGCGCGACCTTCGCGCCAAGCGGCTACGCGCAGGGCGAGATTCTGGCGACCGCCCAGAATAATGCGGCCACCCGCGGAGAAATGCTGTTCGGCGTCGATAGCCTGCAGGGCAGCGGCTTCGACACGTTGACCGTCGATTCGCCGATCATCGCCTGGAGCGGACCGGTGACGCTGTCCTCGGTCAAGTCGGTCTCCCTGCTGGTGAACGAGCAGACCACCACGGGGTCGGGCGTCAACGGCGACGACAGGTTGGCGGAGTTCTGGGCGCTCCCCACCGGGATTCTCGACTTCACCTCTTCCGCCGTCTCCGCCGACCGTCTCGCGGACGACGGCTCTTTGACCGTGCAGGCGAGCTATATCCGGTTCGGAGCGGACAGCACGACTGATGGCGGCCTCGGAACCTACGGCAGCGCGGCCGCGGCCTACGGCGCCGGCAGGTTGGCGCTGAACGCCGACCAGATCGACGTCACCGGCTCATTCAACCTGCTCGATGTCGGCAGCGCTGCCTTCAGCAGTTCGGGAGACCTGCGGTTCATCGCCGAGACCTCCTTCTACAGCACGGCGGACGCGCGGATGATCAGCGCGCTGATCAGCTCGGGCGACCTGACCTTCGACGCGGCGCGCATCTACGCTGCGACCGACACGACGTATCTGATCGAGGCCGTCAACACGACGCCGGCTACGACGCCGACGACGATCGCCTTCGGTTATCCCAGCGGCGTCGCCGTCAACACCGCGACGCCGCTGTCGGCCGGCGCGACGCTTGTGGTCGATGCGACGACCATCAACCAGAACGGCAACCTGACGCTGCCCTATGGCGCGTTGATCCTGGGGGCAGGGCCCTCCAGCAGCGGCAGTAGCGTCGCCGAAAGCTTCGCTTCGCTGCTGAACGATCCCTATTTCGGACTCGACTACGGCGGTGTGTTTGCGAGGAGCTCGCTCCCCGCCGGCGTGATCACCCAGGCGGTCACCCTCGGAAGCGGCGGCGTGACCTCGGTCTCGGGCGGCGCTGTCACCATCCCCTACGGCGCCACCGTCGACGGCGCCGACTGGCTCTACGACCCCAGCGGGGCGACCGGCTCGGTGTGGACCTCGGCCTTGACCGCGCCCCCCGCCAAGACCGTGGTGCTCGACGGCGCCGCGGTGACGATCGCGAAGGGCGCCACGGTCGACCTCGCCGGCGGCGGCGACTTGCAGGCGTCGGAATGGATCGCCGGCAGCGGCGGCTCGCGCGATCTCTTGAGCGGCTCGACCGCGCTGGCGTCGGGCGAGACGGCCTACGCCATCGTCCCGACCTATGACGCGAAGACGGCGGCGATCGATCCGGTCATCGATTCCGGCTTGAGCGACAAGCAGGCCGGCGCCGGCAGCTATGTCGGCGAAGCGCTCGCCATCTCCGGCGTCGCCGGCCTGGCGGATGGAACCTACGTGCTGCTGCCGGCCTCCTACGCCACGCTGCCCGGCGCCTACCGGGTCGTCCTCAACACCAGCGTCACGAACGCTAGCCTCACCAATCCGCTGACCAACTATACGATGGCCGACGGAACGCAAGTAGCCTCGGCCGCCCTGGCCAACACGCTGACCGGGAGCGAGAGCTCCGTCCGCTACGAAATCCTGGTGCAGTCCTCGCAGGTCTGGCGGAAGTATTCCGATTACACCGAAACCAGCGCCAACAGCTTCTTTCCGAGCTACGCCGCCACGAACAGCTACGCCACCCCGGCGCTGCCGATGGACGCCGGGCATCTCATCATCGGCGACACCGCCACCGCCAGCCTCAGCCTTCAGGGCGTGATGCTGACCTCGGCGGCCACCGTCGCCAATTCCGACGGCGACGACTCGACTGGCGTCGCCGCCATGATCGACGTGATCGCGCAGAATATCGAGGTCGTGGACAGCATCGCCTCCGGCGCGCCGACCACGGCGACGGTGGGCGGCGTCGCCTACACCCTGGTCAGCGCCGCCGACCTCGACAACCTCGACGCCGGCAGCCTGCTGATCGGCGGCGCCCGCACCCGGTCCACCAGCGGCGTCACCATCGCCCCGGAAGCCAACGACGTGCTGGTGGCCAACGATTCCTCGGCGCCCCTCTACGCCCCGGAAATCCTTTTGACCGCGGCGCCGGCGCTGAAATCGACCGGGGTCTGCCTGACTCTGGCCTGCCTCGCCTACCAACAGGTCTCGGTGCTGACGCCGGTAGCGGGAACCGGCGCCGTCACCCTGGCCGCGGGCAGCGTGATCGAGGCGGTCGGCGCCGGCGCGCCGTCGTCGTCGCTGAACGTGACGCTCGGCGGCTCGCTGTCGGATCTGCCGTCGCTGGCCAGCAGCATCGCCACCTCGGATGACTACGTCTATAGCGGCGACAGCAGCGCTACCTCCAGCCCGCTCATCACCTATTACGACGACGTGACGTCGGCGCTGGGCAGCTTGGTGCAGGTCTCGACCGGGGCGGCGGTGAAGATCACGCTGCCGACCGTGAGCCAGCTCGCCCCCGGCGCCATCGTCAACACCAACGGCGGCGCCAACGGCGGGTCCTACGTCATCAGCCTGCCGGCGCTGACGTCCGGCGCCTCGGTGGTCATCGACTCTGGCGCGACGCTCGCCTCCGGCAACGTGCTGACCGTCGCCACCACGGGCGCGGCGACGCTGCAATCCGGGGTCAATCTGTCCGCGAAGACGGCGCAGTTCGACGGCGCCGCGGCGACCTTCGTCGGTTCGGGGGCCGGCGCCGCGCCGAGCAGCGGCATCGTCATCGACGCCGCCGCGCTGTCGTCGCTGGCCAATGTCGCCAGTCTGACCTTCATCGCCGACGCGGTCAATTTCATGGGGGCGGTGAACCTGGCGGCGCCCTCGGGGACGCTGACCCTCGACGCCGGCGCCTTCACCAGCGCCGACGGCGGCGCGACGACGATTTCGGCGCCGACCATCGTTCTCGGCGACAGCCTGGGCGCCTCGACCTCGGGAACCGCCGTCAGCGGGCTTTCGGGGACGCTGAACCTGACCGGCGCCGAGATCGAATTCGGCGCGGGCAACGCCACCTTCTACAATTTCGGCGCCGTCAACCTCACCGCCGGCGGCGGGACCGTCGATGGCGTCGTCGTCACGGGGGCGAGCGGCAAGTTCGACTTCGGCTCGGCCGCCGTCACCGTGAATACGCCGGTCATCGTCGCCGCCGCCAATTCGGACATCGCGCTGACCACCAAAGGCGCCATCGTCATCGCCGGCGACGGCGCCGCGGCGTTGGACGCTTCGACCTATTACGGCGGCAAGATCGTCCTCACCGGCGCGTCGGTCGGCGACAGCGCGCCGATCAGCGCCCACGCCGGCATCATCGCGATCGAGGCGACCAGCGGCGACGTCGCCCTCAACGCCGGCGCCGCGCTCGACGTCTCCGGGCTGAAGAAAGCGTTCGTCGACGAGACCGAATACACCGGCGCCGGCTCGATCGAGCTGACGGCGGACGCCGGGTCGGTCGTCGTCGCCTCGGGCGTCGCGCTCGATTTTTCGACCAATGCCGCGGGCGGCGCTAACGCCGGCGCCTTGATCGTCGCCGCCGCCAAGGGCGATTTCAACTTCGCCGGCGCGATCAAGGGCGGCGCGCCCGCGGGCTACGCCGGCGGCTCGTTCAGCCTCGACATCGAGGGCGCGGCCGATCTCGACGCGCTGGCGACGGATCTGACCAACGCCGGGGTGACCGACGAAATCGAGATCCACACCCGAACCGGCGACCTCGACCTGTCGGCCGGCAAGACGCTGACCGCCTCCACCGTGTCGCTCACCGCCGACGCCGGCTGGATCGACATCGCCGGCGTCGTCAACGCCTCGGGAACGACGGCGGGCGGCATCTATCTCTACGGCGGTGCGTCGGGCGGGGTGAAGCTGTCCGGCAGCCTGCTGGCGCGGGCCTGCGCCTCGGGCAATGCGTGCGACGACTCCAGTCTCAGCGCGACCGAAGCCGGCGGCGCGGTTGATATCGAAACGGCGGGAACCTGGGACGGCGGCAGCGCCAATAGCGACGGCAGCGAGAAGATGACCTCGTCCGGCCTGATCTGGCTGGAGAACGGTTCGCTGATCGACGTCTCCGGCGCCACTGGCGGCGCCGTCACCCTGACCACGCCGATCCTGGTGAAGAGCGACGGCGCGCAATGGGTCAATGTGACGATGGACCCGGGGGCCAGGATCGTCGGCACCGGCAGCGTCACCCTGGTGGCTGACAAAACCTGGAGCGCCAACGGCGTTTCTTCCACCACCAGCTTCGACGGAATCATCGATCCCGAAGGCAGCTATAGCTCCACCGGCGCCCCCATGACCGGCACGGACTATGTGACGTTCACCATCGGGAACGGTGGCGGCAGGTATCTCTCTGTTCCCACCGTGACGCTGTCGGGCGGCGCCACCACCCAGGCGCCCGCCGGCCTCACCGCCGTCATGGGCGTTTCGGCGAACATCGACACTCTGATAGCAGGGGGTACGTGGAACGCTTGGTCTGGCACTCTCACTGCTACATGCTCGGGCAGCGGCGTATCCTATACGTGTAGCGGCGTCGCCGGCGGCACTGCTGTCACGCTGTATGTAACCATTTCCGGCTCGAGCACGAGTGCGTCGGCAGCGCCGACGACAGGTTCCGGGTTTGGGCTAAATCAGATAATGCTGAGAACAAGTAAGCTAGCCAGCGTAACGCTGACGAGTTCCGGGAACGGCTACACCGCGCCGGTCTACCTGTGGATAACCAAAACTCCGGGTGTCTATAGTTCGCATTACTATGAAGTTGACGAAATGTACTTGGATTTGGTTGGCATTACGGATACGTCCGCGGGCGCCGGCTACGCCAAGAATTCCCTGCCGACCGTCAGCGTAAGCGGCGGCGTCACCGTCACTGCGGGTTACGCATCGGATCCCTCGGGCGCGGTCACGTATGGTTCCTTCCTCACGAATAGTGGTGTCAGCACCAGCACTGCGGATTCGAATATCTCCTATCTCGACGGAGTCGGGGCCACCAACGCCAATCACATCGGCTTCTACAAAGAGACGCTGGCGACGTTCGTCGAAACCATCGACAGCAGCCTGACCGGCGTGTCGCCCACCCTGTCCGCCGTCTCCGGCTACCGCCTGGAGCCGGGCGTCGTGCTGGTCAACGCCAATCCCAGCGTCAACGGCGGCAGCATTTCGGTGCTGAGCGACTGGGATCTCGGCGTCTCTACCAACAACGCCGGCTACAATTGGACGACGGGCGTCTACACCGCTTATACCGGCGCCTACCGCACGGCGGCGGGCGAACCGGGCGTGCTGACGCTGAAGGCGGTCGACAACGTCATCTTCAACGCCGCCGGCGTCAGCGACGGGTTCTACGCGTTCAACACCGTCGGTTATTCATCGACCTACGACGCGGCGTACCAGACCTATCGCGCCGAGCTCTACGATTACGAGATCGCGCTCGCCAATTACAACGCCAATACCGCCTATTTCACCGCGCTCGGCGTCAGCGCGCCGATCGCGCCGACCGCGCCGACCTTCACCTCCACCACTTACAGCCAGGCGGCGTCGAGCCTGCTGGAGGAAAGCCAAATGCCGGCCGCCTGGGGCGACGCCTGGTCCTATCGGATCGTCGCCGGCGCTGAGGCCTCCAGCGCCGACCCGTCGAGCGTGCTGCCGGCGAGCGCCTTCGCCTCCGCCAGCTTCGCCTCGGCGGGCGTGGGCGCGACCACCGGCGACGTCGGCAGCGTCATCCTGACCGGTCACACCGCTTACAAATACGCCGTCGGCCTCGCCGACTTCGCGAACGATGCCACCGACACGACCTACAAAGTCTACACCACTTCCTCGGGCTGCTCGGGCTGCGCCTCGACCGAGCTGACTTACGCCAAGGTCGATAAGTCAGCCACGGTGACGATCGAGGAACCGGCGATGCTGCGCACCGGGACCGGCTCGATTTCCATCGCCGCCGCCGTCGACGTGGCGCTGACCGATCCCCTGAATCCCGACAGCCTAGGCTCGGCGGTGATCTACACCGCCGGCAAGCCGATCGATGACTCCCTGTCGAGCAGCCCGCTCGCGCGCATCGCCGCCGCCGCATGGGAGGACCCATCTTACTACAGCAGCATCTGCTATTATAACTGTGGCGTCGGCGCCCTGCTGACCGGCGAGACCAACCCGACCGGCGGCGGCGCCATCGCCATCACCGCCGGCGAGGACGTCATCGGCGTCGCGACCGCCGCCGACAGCAGCGGCGTGCTGACCGGCGGCGCCGGCTCCAGTATCGCCCAGATGTGGTCGCAATGGCTGCTGGCCGGATCGGGCGATCAGGCATGGTACGTCAATTTCGGCAGCTTCCAGCAGGGCGTCCTCAGCATGGGCGGCGATATCACCGTCGCCGCCGGCCACGACATCAAGGATCTGTCGGTGTCGCTGCCCACCGCCGCTTATGTCACCACCAACAGCAACGCGTCGGGCATCGTCGAATCCTATGACGGCGAATATCTGGTCTATGTCGGCGGCGGCGCGTTGACGGTCAGCGCCGGCGACGACATCGACGGCGGCAGCTATTACGTCGGCCGCGGGACCGGGAGCATCGCCGCAGGCGGCGCCGTTACCTCCGATGTCTCCTATCTCTACAATTACACCAACGAATCGGCGGCGACTCTGCTCGCCGTGCAGGACGGTCAGATCAGCGTCAACGCCCGCGGCTCGGTCGATATCGGCGGGGTCTACGACCCGACCGATCTCGTCTCCTCGCCGTCGTCCACCGGCAGCACCAGCACTGTGGCGATCGGCGACTACTCTTACCTCGGCTTCGCGATCACCGAGGCCGACCCCAAATTGGGCGAGGGCTATGGCAGTTTCCCGTCGAACTCCCTGGCTCCCTATTACGCCAGCATGACCGCCGACAGCGCCGCGTCGGCAGTCTCGACCGGCGGTGGGATCGCCTTCAACAATGCGCTGGGGGCGCCGGGCATTATGGGGAGCAGCTTGCTGCTGCCGGCGTCGCTCAGCCTGACGGCGCTGGCGGGCGGCATCGACATCGTCCACGGCGGCGGGCTGTTCCCGTCGTCCACCGGCGACCTGACTCTCATCGCCAACGGCGACATCGCCATGACCTCGCTGGCCGGAACCGGCTATCTGGACGACGATCAGGAGAACGGCAATATCTCCTCCTACGTGCTGGAGATGCTGAGCTATCCGCTTTTCACCGGCATTCTGTCGTCGCCGCTCTATTCCGGCGCCGCCGTCAATGCGCTGCAGACTTCCTCGACCAATCTCTATGATCTCTCGCTGCTCGCCAACGACACGCGGACAGCGCGGATCTACAGCCTGAGCGGCGACATCACCGACGGTTTCTCGGTCAGCCAGGGCACGGGCGCCGGCGAGCTGGCCCTCGTCACCAACATCCCGACGCAGATTTACGCCGGCGGCGCGATCACCGATCTGGTGTTCTACGGCCAGAATCTGTCCTCGTCGGACGTCACCAGCATCACCGCCGGCGGCGGCATCGTCGATCTTTCGATCGCGACGTCGGGCGGCGGCGCCACGCCCAACGACGCCGGCGTCGGCGTGCGCTTGTCCTATGTGTCCTATGACGACGCCAGCTATCTGTCGCTCTATCCGACGATCGAGCTGGCGGGGCCGGGGACGCTCGACGTCGAGGCCGGCGGGAACATCATCTTCTCCTCGCAACGGACGACGTCGCTGAGCTCCGAGACCGGCATCCGCACCATCGGCAATTCGATCGACACGGGATCGCAGCTCGGCGATTACGGCAATCCCTATCTGCCCTATGGCGGGGCGGCGGTGAACGTGCTGTTCGGCGCCGCCTATGGCGCCGATTACGCCGACTTCATTGCGGCCTACATGCTGGGCGCCAACGCCTCGGCCGGTTTCGCGAGCGCGCTGGAAGCCTATGCGGCCCAGGAAACCGGCACTAGCGACGCCTCGGTCGACGCCGCCTGGAGCGCCTTCCTGACGCTGGACGCGGCGACGCGAGAGGTGTTCTATCTCAGGGAGAAGTCGGCGATCGACGCGGCGTTCTTCGCCGTCCTGAACCAGACCGGCATCGACTACAATGATCCTTCAAGCGCGTACTATCGCCAGTACGCGCGCGGGTACGAGGCGATCAACACGCTCTTCCCCGCCAGCTTGGGCTACACGGCGAACGCGCTGAGCGGCGGGACCAACGGCGCCAATGTCCTGGCGAAGACCGGCGACTTCGATCTGCGCGGCTCGACGGTGCAGACGCAGCAAGGGGGCGACGTCAACATCCTCGGTCCGGGGGGCTCCGTGATCGTCGGCACCCTGGCGGCGCCGAGCAAGACGGCGAGCGAGGGGGTGACGGAGGGCATCCTGACGCTCGAGAGCGGCCACATCGACATCTTCGCCGACGACAGCGTGCTGGTGGCGCAGAGCCGCATCATGACCGAGCAGGGCGGCGACATCGTGATGTGGAGCTCGAACGGCGACCTCAACGCCGGCGAGGGCGCGAAGACGAGCTACTCCTTCCCCCCGGTGACTTACGCCTGCAACATCGACGACTATTGCACCAAGGACGCCAAGGGTCTGGTCACCGGCGCCGGCATCGCCGTGTTGCAGACCCTGGCGGATTCGCCGATTGGCGAAGCCAATCTTATGGCGCCGCGCGGCACGGTCGACGCCGGCGCCGCCGGCATCCGGGTGTCGGGCAATCTCAACATCGCCGCGCTGTTCGTCTTGAACAGCTTCAATATTCAGGCGCAGGGCGTCGTCGTCGGCGTCCCGACCGCGCCGGCTGCGCCTGTCGGCGCGCTGACCGCTGGCGCCGCCGCCGCCGGCGCCGCCGCCAAGACCACCGAAGCGCCGACCCGGTCGGAGAATAGCGACCAGCCCTCGATCATCATGGTCGAGATCCTCGGCTTCGGCGGGAGCGGCGAGGAAGAGCCCAGAGATAACCCGGATGATCAACGTCGTCGTATGAACCAGAGCGAGAGCCAGGACCCCAACAGCCGCGTGCAGGTGCTCGCGGTCGGCGAACTCACAGAGGCGACAAGACGGCGACTCATCGAGGAAAAGCGCCGGTTGGTCGAACGTCAGTAATCGTCCGCGAACAATCCTGAGAGCCGCGGAGCCGCCGCCCTTTCCCGATAGCCGCGCCAAAAGCCGGTCATTGGAGGCGTCCAGCTCGCGGGCCGACTCTCTACGACATCGCGCTCGTCAGAGCGGCTTGCTGCGTTTGTGTCATCGCCGAGATTTGCGTCGAGGCGAACGCGGCGATTTGAACTCCGTTCAACGCGCCGATTTCCGTGGTCGTCAGAGCCGCGACCGCGGCGGTCGACAGACCGGCGATCTGTGTCGTCGTCAGGCCGGCGAACTGAGCGGCGGAGAAGCTCGCCAGCACGGTCGAGGCGAGATTATTGAGCTGGGCCGCCGAAAGTCCGCTGACCTGGGTCGAAGTCAGCGCGTCAAATTGCGCCGTCGAGAATTCGCCGAGCTCGGTGGTCGTAAGATTGACGACCTGGGTGGTCTGGAGCGCGGCGATCTGCGCCGTCGACAGCGCGGCGATCTGGGCCGTGCTCAGCGCTCTGAGCTGAACGCGCTGCAACTCGCCGACCTGCGTCGCGGTCAGGTCGGCGATGGCGGTGGTCGTCAGCTCGCCGACTTCGGCCGTCGTCAGAGCGCCGAGTTGGGTCGACTGCATTCCGCCGAGCTGGGCGGCGGTCAGATTGACGATTTGCGTCGCGGTGAGGCCGGCGACGCCGGCTGCCGACAGGGCCCCGATTTGGGTCGCCGTCAGCGCCGCGAACTGCGTCGTCGTCAACGCCGCCACCTGATCCGAAGTCAAGCCGCCGACCTCGGTCTTCGACAGCAGCGCCATCTGATTCGCGCTGAGGCTGGCGAGCTGCGTCGCCGTCATCGCGGCGACCCCGGTCGCGGAGATGCTGGCGAACTGGGTGGTGGTCAGCGCCGCGATTTCCGTCGTGGTCAACGCCGCGATGACGGTCGTCGACAGGGCCCCGATTTGGGTCGCCGTCAGCGCGGCGAATTGCGTGGCCGTCAGCGACGCCAGTTCGGTCGGGCTGAGGCCGGCGATTCCGGTCGCCGACAGCGCCCTGATTTGCGTGGCGCTCAATGCGCCGAGCTGAGTCGTCGTCAGCGCGGCGGCGTCGGTCGACGTCAAGCCGCTGATCTCGGCGGTCGTCAGCGCGGAAAGCTGCGTCGTCGACAAGGCGTCGAGCTGCGTCAGGGTCAGCGCGCCGATCGCGCTCGAGCTGAAGCTGGTGAGCTGGGTCGTGCTGAGCGCCTCCAGTTCCGTGACCGTGAGGCCGGCGACGCCGGCCGTCGACAGGTTGGCGATCTGCGTCGCGGTCAACGCCGCGAACTGCGTCGACGCGAGCGCCGCCACCTGATCCGAGGTCAAGCCTCCGATCCCGGTCGTCGACAACGCGCTGATCTGCGTGGACGACAAGGACGCCAGTTGAGTCGCGCCGAGCGCCGCGACTTGGGTCGAGGTCAGGCCGCTGATTTCGGTCGTCGACAACAACCCCATCTGCGCCGTGGTCAAGCCGGCGATTTGGGTCGCCGACAGCGCGGCGATCTCGGTCGTCGAGAGGCTGGAGAACTGGGTCGTGGTCAAAGCGGCGATCTCGGCGGCGTCGAGACCGGAGACCGCGGTCGTCGACAAAGCGGCGATCTGCGTCGTCGTGACGCTCGCCAACTGCGTCGTCGTCAGGTCGGAAATCTGCGTGGTCGTGAGGCCGGCGACCGCGGTCGCCGTCAGGGACGCCACGAGCGTGGCGGTCAGCGCTTCGATCTGGGTGTCTCTCAACGCCGCGACCTGCGTCGCCGTCAAGCCCTGAGCCTGGGTTTGGCTGAGCGATGCGATGAGCGTCGTCGTCAACGCGTCGATCTGAGTGGTCGACAAGCCGCCGATCTGCGAGGACGAGAGCGCGGCCAGTTGCGCCGCGGTCAAGGAGGCGATTTGATCGCTGGTCAGCCCGCTGATGCTGGACGTGGAGAGCGCGGCGATCTGCGACGTCGACAACGTGTCGAACTCGGTCGAGGTCATCGCTGCGACCTGCGTCTGAGTGAAGCCGGCGATCTCGGTCGTCGTCATCGCGCTGAGCTGCGTCGTCGCCAGGGCGCTGACGTCAGTCGGGGTGAGCGCCCCGATCTGCGTGGCGTTGAAGCCGCGGATCTGGGTCGTGCTCATGGCGGCGACCTCGGTCGCGGTCAGGCCGCTGACGCCGGTCGAGGTCAAGCTCGCCAGTTGCGTCGAGGAAAGGCTGGCGAGGTCGGCCGCGCTCAACGCCGCCACTTGCGTGTCGACGAGCGCCGCCATTTGCGTCGCGCTCAAGGCGGCGGCCTGGGTCGCCGCGAGGGCGGCGATTTGCGTCGTCGACAGGCCGCTCACGCCGGTGGCGGACAGCGCCTCGATCTGGGTGGTCTGAAGCACGGCGAGTTGCACCGTCGTCAAAGCGGCGGCCTGCGTCGCCACCAGCCCCGAGATCTCCGTCGTCGTCAGCGCCGCCGCCTGTGTCGTGGTCAAGGCGGCGATCTGGGTCGTGTTCAACGAGCCGAATTGCGTGGCGGCAAGGCCGCGAATCTGGGTCGTCGTCAAGGAGGACAGCGCCGTCGCCGTCAGGCCGCCGATTCCAGTGGCGGTGAGGCCCGACAACTGAGTCGCCGTCAGGTTCTCGATCTCCGTGGCGGTCATCGCCGCCACTTGCGTCGCAACCAGCTCGGCCATCTGCGTCGCGGTCAACGCGGCCGCCTGGGTGATCGTCAACGCGCCGATGTCGGTGGTCGACAGACCGGCGACCCCGCTGACGGAAAGCGCGGCGACTTGCGTCGCCTGCAGCGCCGCGAGCTGATTGGCGGTCAGCGCGGCGACCTGCGTCGCGACCAACGCGCCGGCTTGCGTCGACGTCAGCGCGTCGATCTGGTCGGTGGTGAGCGATTCGATCTGCGTCGTGTTCAGCGCCGCGACTTGCGTCGAGGTTAAGCCGAGGACTTGGGTGGTCGTCAGGGACGCCAGGTTGGCCGCCGTCAACCCGTCGAGGCTCGTCGTCGCCAGGCCGGCGAGCTGCGTTGACGAAAGGCCGGTGAGCTGAGAGCTTGACAGAGCCGCGAGCTGCGTATCGGCCAGCGCCGCCAATTGCGTCGTCGTCAAGGCCGCGACTTGGGTCGCCGCCAGCGCTGCGACTTCGGTCGTCGTCAAACCGCTGACGCCGGTGGTCGACAGAGCCGCGATCTGCGTCAACTGCAACGCGCCGAGCTGGGCGGTCGTCAGCGACGCGACCTGGGTATCGACCAACGCGCCGATTTGCGTCGTCGTCAGCGCCGCGGCCTGCGTGACGGTCAAGGCTGTGAGGTCGGTCGCGTTCAAGGAGGCCATTTGCGTGACCGTCAGGCCGCGGACCTGCGTCGTGGTGAGAGAGGCGAGTTCCGTCGTCGAAAGGCCGGCGAGCGCCGCCGCCGAGAGGCCGGCCACCTGCTTCGACGACAGGCCGGCGAGCTGATCGGCGGTCAGCGCGGCGGCTTGCGTCGCGGACAGCGCGCTGATCTCGGTGGCCGTCAAGGCGCTGATCTGCGTAGCTGTCAATTCCGTGATCTCAGTGGCGGAGAGGCCGCTGATCCCAGTGGTCGACAAGGCGGCCACTTGGGTCGCCTGGAGCGCGGCGAGCTGAGACGCCGACAAGACGGCGACCTGCGTGTCGGCCAACGCGGCGACTTGCGTGACCGTCAGCGCCAAGAGCTGGCTCGGGTCGAGCGCGCTGACGTCGGTTGTGGTGAGCGAGGCCAGTTGGGTCGTGGTAAGGCCGCGAATCTGGGTCGTGGACAGGGAGCCGAGATCCGTCGTCGAGAGGCCGGCGATGCCGGTCGCGCTGAGGCCAGACAGTTGAGTTGACGACAGAGCCGCGAGCTGATCGGAACCAAGAACCGCCGTCTGCGCGCTGCTCAGCGCGGCCAACTGGGTGGTCGTGAACCCGGCGACCTGGGTCGTCGTCAACGCGGTGATGTCCGTGGTGGTGAGGCCGAGAATCCCGGTCGTCGATAGGGCCGCGACCTGGGTCGACTGCAAGGCTTCGAGCTGAGCGGTGGTAAGCGCGCTGACTTGTTTCTCGGTGAGGGCTGCGATCTCGGTCGACGTCAGGGCGGCCGCCTGCGCCGTCGTCAGCGCCGCCACTTCGGTGGTCGACAAGCCGGCGATCCCCGTCGTGGAGAGCGCGGCGATCTCGGTCGTCGTGAGCGCGGCGAGTTGGCCGCTCGTCAACGCGGCCGCCTGGGTGTTGACCAAAGCGGCGATCTGCGTGGTCGTCAGCGAGGCGAGCTGCGTCGTCGTCAGCGCTTCGACGAGGGCGGTTGTCAGCGCCGCCACCTGACCCGCGGTGAGGCCGCTCAACTGGGTCGTCGAGAGCGAGGCCAGGTCCGTTGTCGTCAGATCCGCGATCGCGCTGGTCGACAAGCCGGCGAGCTGCGAGGAGGAGAGGGCGTCGAGTTGGCTCGTGGTCAACGCCGCCAGTTGCGTCGCGACGAGCGCGCCCATCTGCGTCGTGGTCAGCGCGGCGAATTGAGCAGTCGAGAGCGCGGCGATCTCGGTCGTCGAGAGGCCGCTGACGCTGCCGGTCGAGAGCGCCGCGAGCTGGGTGGTCGTCAATTCGCCGAGCTGGGTCGTGGTGAACGCCGCGGCCTGCGTATCGACGAGTTCGCCCATTTGCGTGGTCGACAGCGCCGCAAGCTGCGTCGCGGTGAGCGACGCGATGCCGGTGGCGGTCAGGCCCTCGACTCCGGTGGCGGACACAGCGGCGATCTCGGTGGCGTTGAGCGCGCCGAGTTGCGTGACCGTCAAGGCCGCCATCTGCCAGGAGACGAGCCCGCCGATCCCGGTGGCGCTCAGCGATCCGAACTGGGTGGCGCTCATCGCCGTCAGTTGCGTTTCGCCAAGGTCTCCTACTTGCGTAGCCGTCAGAGCGGCGAGCTGCGTCGCGGCGAGAGCGGCGACCTCGGTGGTCGTAAGACCGGAAATCGCCGACGAGGATAGCGCGGCGATCTGCGTCGTCTGGAGCGCGCCGATCTGGCTGGCGCTCAACGCCGCAACTTGCGTATCCGCCAGTGCGCCGACCTGCGTGGTCGTCAGGGTCGCGATCTGGGTCGCCGTCAGCGCGGCGATTTGGGCGGTCGTCAAGCCGGCAATGCCGGTCGCAGTCAACGCCGCGACCTGGTCGCCCTGAAGCGAGGCCAACTGCGACGAGGTGAGAGCGGCGACTTGCGAGCCAGTCAGCGCGCCCAGTTGCGTCGTGGTCAAAGCATCCAATTGCCCGGCGGCGAGGGCGTCGATCTGCGTCGCGTTCAGCGACGCCAACTCCGTCGTGGTCAGTCCGCGAAGCTGGGTCGTCGTCAACGACGACAGGTCCGTGGCGGCGACGCCGACGATCGCGCTGACCGAAAGGGCGCCGAGCTGGCTGGACGAGAGGCTGTCGAGCTGCGACGCCGTCAGCACGGCGGCCTGCGTCGCCGTCAGGGCGTTGATCTGCGTCGTCGTCAGGTCGGCGATCTGCGACGCGCTCAGCGCCGCAATGTCGGTGGTCGTCAGGCCGCTGATCGTGGTGGCGGACAGCGCCGAGAGTTGCGTCGCTTGCAGAGCGGCGAGCTGCGGCGCCGTCAAGGCGGCTAGCTGCGAAGCGGCGAGGCCGCTGATCTCGGTCGAAGTCAGCGCCGCCACCTGAGCGGGGGTCAGCGCGGCGAGTTGAGTGGCGCTCAGCGACGCCATTTGCGTCGCCGTCAGGCCGCGGGTTTGAGTCGTCGTCAGGCCAGCTAAGTCCGCGGCGGTCAGACCGCTGAGCGCCGTCGACGACAGCGCCGCAACCTGCGTCGACGACAACGCCGCGAGCTCGACGGTCGTCAGCGCCGCCGACTGAGTGTTCGCCAAGGCGGCCAATTCGGCGGACGTCAGCGCCGCCGCTTGCGCGGCGGTCAACGACGCCACATCGGTCGCCGACAGACCAGCGACCGCGGCCGCGGACAGCGCGGCGACCTGGGTCGCGCGTACGGCGGCGAGCTGCGACGCGCTCAGCGCCGCGACCTGGGTGGCGGTCAGCGCCGAAATTTGCGCAGTCTTCAGCGCCGTGATCTGCGATGTCGTCAGGGCGCCGACGGCGGCGGTCGATAAAGCCGCGATCGCGACGGTTGAAAGCGCCGCGATCTCTGACGTCGTCAGGCTTGCGAGCGCCGACGGGGTCAACGCGGACACTTGCGTCGCTCCCAGCGCGCTCAATTGCGTCGAGTTCAACCCCGCCAATTGCGCGAGCGTCAACGAGGCGACCTGCGTCGTCGTCAGCGCGGCCACCTGCGAGGTGGTGAGACCGGCGAGCTGCGTCGCCGTCAGAAGCGCGAGGCCGGTCGTCGACAGATCGGCGAGGACCGTCGTCGACAATCCCGACAGCTGCGTCGCGGTGAGGTCGCCGATCTGGCCGGCGCTCAACGCCGCGACCTGCGTGTCGAGAAGGCTCGCGAACTCGGTCGACGTCAATCCCGAGAGCTGCCTCGCGGTCAGAGCGGCGATGTCGGCGGTCGAAAGGCCGTCGAGCGCGGTGGAGGCGAGGCGCGAGAGCTGGGTCGAGGTCAGGACGGCGAGCTGGTCGGAGGTCAGGGCCGCAACCTGGGTGTCGAGAAGCGCCGCCATCTGAGTCGTCGTCAGCGCGGCGATTTGCGTCGTGGCGAGCAAGCCGACCTGCGTCGTCGTCAGCGCCGCCGCCTGGCTCGTGGTCAAGGCCTTCACCTGCGCGGCCGAAAGCACGGCTAGATCGTCCGCGCTGAGGGCCGGGATCACCGTCGTCTGCAGGCCAGCCAGAGCCGTGGAGGACATGCTCGCGAGCTGGCCGGTCGACAGCGCCTCCACCTGAGTGTCGACCAGCGCGCTGATTTCCGTGAAGGTCAGCGCGGCCGCTTCCGCCGTCGTCAACTCGGCGATCTCGGTCGGCGACAGGCCGCTGACGCCCGTCGTCGACAGAGCGGCGATTTGCGTAGGCTGCAGCGCCTCGAGTTGGTCGGACGTCAGCGCCGCGACCTGGGTGTCGACCAGCGCCGCCATCTGCGTCGTCTTCAGACCGGCGAGCTGCGCCGTCGTCAGCGAGGCGAGCTGATCGGTCGATAATCCGAGAATTCCGCTGGTCGAGAGCGCCGCGATCTGGCTGGCTTGCAGGGCGCCGAGCTGGTCGATGGAGAAATCGCCGATCTGCTCGCTCGTCAGGCCGTTTACCGCGGTGGCGGTCAGAGCGACGATCTGAGACGTCGCGAGCGTCGCCACCTCGGCGTCGCCGAGCGCGCCGACCTGTGTCGAGTTGAGGGCGGCGACCTGGGTGGCGGACATCGCCGCCACTTCGATCGTCGTCAGTCCGCTCACGCCGGTCGTGGAAATCGCCGCGACCTGCTTGGCGCTGAGCGCCGCGAGCTGATTGGTCGTCAGGGCGGCGATTTGCGTGTCGACCAACCCGGTGATCGCGCTGGGCGCGATCACCGCAACTTGCGTCGCGGTCAGACTTCCGATCTGCGTCGCGTTGAGGCTCGCAAGCTCGCTCGACGTGAGGCCGGCGGCTTGCTTCGTCGTCAACATGCCGATCTCGGTCGTCGTCAGGACGGCGATTCCGGTCGCGCCCAGAGCGGCGATCTGGGTCGAGGCCAGCGCCGCGATCTGGCTAGTCGACAGCTCGCTGACGGCTGTCGACCCGAGCGTGGCGATCTGAGCCGTGGTCAGATTGGCGACGGTCAACGCCTCGATGGTCGTCGCGTCGAGATTGGCGAATTGCGTGGAGGTCAGTCCGCGAACCTGCGCCGCCGTCAGCGCCGCGAGCTCCGTCGTGGTGAGGCTCTCGAGCGCCGTCGTCGTCAAGCCGCCGAGCTGGGAGGAGGTGAGCGACTTGGCCTGGGTCGTCGTCAGGTCGTCGAGCTCAGTCTGGGTGAGCGTATTGAGCGAACTCGTCGTCAGCGCGGAGACCTGGGCGGCGGTCAGCAGCGCGAACTGGGCGCCGGTAAGGCTGCTCATCGACGTCGTGTTCAGGCCGGCGATCTGGGTCGTGGTCAGCGCGTTGAACTGAGTCGTCGAAAGCAGTTGGGCTTCGGTTTGCGCCAAAGCATTGATTGAGGTCGTCGATAGCGCGGCGACCTGCGTTGTGGCCAAAGCGGAAATCTGAATCGACGACAGATTGCCGAATGCGGTCGAGCTGAGGCTGGCGAGCTGAAACGTCGTGAGACCGGCGACGTTGAGCGCCTGGAGCATATCCGCGGAAAGATCGGTGAGCTGCGTCGCCGTCAGCGCGGCGGTCTGCGTCGTCGTCAGGGCGCTGAGTTCGCTCGTCGTCAGTTCTCCCAACGACGTGGTCGTCAGCCCGGCGATTTGAGCGGCGGAAAGCGCGGTTGCCTGCGTTGGCGCGAGTTGATCGAGCTCGGTTTGGGTCAGGGCGTTCAAGGCCGCCGCCGACAGCCTCGCGACCTGCGCGGTCGACAGCGAGGCGACCTGATCGGCGGAAAGGTTGCCCGCCGCGGTCGAGCTGAGGCTCCCAATCTGGGTGGTGGTGAGACTGGCGACGACGACCGCCTGCAGCTGGCTCGCGTCCATGTTCGTGAGCTGCGAGGCGGTCAGCCCTTGCGTCTGGGTCGTCGACAGGGCGGCGATTTGCGTCGTCGTCAGGTCGTCGAGCGAAGTTGCGGTCAGGCCGGCGATCTGAGTCGCGGTCAGCGCGCCAAGCTGGGTCGTTGACAGCAGCGCGATTTCGGTTTGGACCAAGGCGTTGACCGAGGTCGTCGACAGGGCGGCGATCTGCGTCGTGCTGAACGAGGAAATCTGCGCGGACGAAAGATTGCCGAAGGCCGTCGTGCTGAGGCCGTAGACCTGGGTGGCGGTGAGATTGGCGACGAGGACCGCCTGCAACTGGCTCGCGTCCATGTCGGTGAGCTGCGAGGCGGTCAACGCGTGCGTCTGGGTCGTCGTCAAGGCGGCGATTTGCGCCGTCGTGAGGTCGTCGAGCGAGGTTGCGGTCAGGCCGGCGATCTGAGTCGCAGCCAGCGCGCCGAGCTGGGTCGTTGACAGCAACGCGATTTCGTTTTGGACCAAGGCGTTGACCGAGGCCGTCGACAGGGCGGCGATTTGCGTCGCGCTGAACGAGGAAATCTGCGCGGACGAAAGATTGCCGAGGGCCGTCGTGCTGAGGCTGGCGATCTGGGTGGTGGCGAGATTGGCGACGAGGACCGCCTGCAACTGGCTCGCGTCCATGTTCGTGAGCTGCGAGGCCGTCAGCGCGTGCGTCTGGGTCGTCGTCAAGGCGGCGATTTGCGCCGTCGCGAGGTCGTCGAGCGAGGATGCGGTCAAACCGGCGATCTGAGCCGCGGTCAGGGCGTTGAACTGAGTCGTCGAAAGCAGTTGGGCTTCGGTCTGAACGAGGAGGTTGACCGACGTCGTCGACAGCGCGGCGACCTGCGTCGTTGTTAGAGCTGAAATCTGATCCGCCGACAAATTGCCGAATGCGGTCGAGCTGAACCCGGCGATCTGAGCCGTGGTCAGATCGGTTAGGTTCAGCGCCTGCAACAGACTCGCGGTCATGTTGGTGAGCTGCGCCGCCGTCAGGCCGTCGACTTGCGTGGTCGATAACCCATCGATCTGATCGGCCGACAGCGTATTGATCGCCGTCGCCGACAACGCGCTGATCTGCGTGGCCGTCAACGAGGCGAGCTGGGTGGCGGAGAGATCGTCGAAGGTTGTCGTCGTGAGGTTTGCAACCTGCTGCGCGCTGAGGCTGGAGGCCGTCAGCGACTGCGTCAGATCTGACGAGAGATAGGCCAGCTGCGTCGAGGTGAGACCGCGCACTTGGGTGGTCGACAGCGCGCTGATCTCGGTCGTCGTCAACGTGTTGAGGAGCGTGGTGGTCAGGCCGGCGATCTGCGCCGTGGTGAGGCCGGCGAGTTGGCTGGCGGTGAGCCCGTCGAGCTCATCGGCCGAGAGGCTGTCAAGCGCGGTCGCGGACAGCGACCTGATCTGCGTCGAGGTCAGCGCCGCCACCTGGGTGGACGACAGGTTGTCGGCGGTCGTGGCGTTGAAGCTGGCGAGCTGCGCGGCGGTAAGGCCGGCCGTGTCCAGCGACTGCAGCGCGGCGGCCGTCAATGCGGCGAGCTGCGTCGAGGTCAGGTCGCCCACCTGACTGGTCGTCAGGGCGCTCAACTGGATCGTCGTCAGGCTGCCAAGCGTCGTCGTGGACAGACCGGCGATCTGGCCGGCGGTGAGGGCGGCGATCTGCGACGTCGTCAACGCGTCGAGCTGGGTCGAGGACAGCGAATTGAGCGTGGTCGCGCTCAGGCCCGTGATTTCGGTCGGCGTCAGACTGGCGATCGCCGATTCCGGCAGGCTGTCGACCTGCGTCGTCGTCAATGAGCGGATCTGCGTCACGGTCAGATCGCTCGCGGAGACCGCAGAAAGCTGTGACGCGCTCAGCGATCTGAGCTGGGTTGCGGTCAAAGCCTGCGCCTGCGTTGTCGTCAGAGCGCTGAGCTGATCGGTCGTGAGACTGCCCAGCGTCGTGGTCGTCATGCCGCGGATCTGCGTCGGGGTCAGCGCGTCCAGCTGAACCGCGGTTAGGGCCTGAAGCTCCGTCTGGGTGAGCTCGTTGATCTCGGTGGTCGTCAGCGCGGCGATCTGGGTGGTGGTGAAATTCGCGCTGTTGGCCTGCGCCAACGCTTCGAACGGCGTCGACAGAAGCCCGGCCAAGGTCGCCGGCGACAGAGCGGCGACCTGGGTTGAGGCCAACGCATCCAGATTCGTCGTGCTGAATTCATCGAGTTCCGTAGAGGTCAACGCGGCGGCGAGCACCGCTGTAAACGCCTCGACGTCGCTCGTGGTGAAATCCTCGATCACCGTCGCCGGTAGGTTGGCGACCTGCAGTGGTGTCAGGGAAGAGATGATGTTCGACGCCATGCTCGTCCCTTTCGATCTCAACCGTCCCAATCGCGCCGAGCGGCGGGCGAAACGCCATTGGAGGCGGCGGCGCGCGGAGCGCGCGAGTCTTCAGGCTGGGGATTGGCGCGTCGCCGTCGTTCGACGACCGGCTTCGGGTCGACCTCCGCGGCTCCACGCGATATGCTCGCCGCCCTCGTCGCCGACTGGACCGAGCGCCGCCACGGGGCGGAGAGGCCGACGCCGCCAACCCCTAGCGCGCGCTCTGTCCAGCCGTCGCGCCTCGTCGTCGGATATCGCCGGACCGAGATCGCGATCATTGTGATTTCCCCCCGCTCAAGCAGGCGCGCCTTTCCACAGGCGCGAGTCCGGGGGAAGCGGACACAGAGCGTTGTGGGTCGCCAGTCGATCGCGGTACGTCTGCCGATAGTCGTCGTCGGCCGCCGGGGCCGCGTTTGCAAGGCTCAGCTCGACGCCAATCTCGTGATAAACCTCAAGATTGCCAAGCTCGGCGACGGGAAGGCGCCCCTGCTGAAACTCCTCCCACATCCCTCGGTAGAGGTCTTCGAGGTCGCGCACGAGACGAGGCGTGTCGAAAAGCAGAGACGCATTTCGCTTCGCGGCTAGCCGTTGCTTGAAATTCGTCAGCTGGCGCGAATCCCGACCGAGCTCGATTGCGCGCGCGACGTAGCTTTCCGGGTTCGGACAGACGAGCTCGCCGATCCCCGCCGCGTGCGCGAGGCTCGCGCAAACCCTGGAGGCGAAGCTCTTGCCGGGCGTCGTCAGAACGGGGACCCCCATCCAGATTGCGTCGGCCGCAGTCGTATGGGCGCCATAGGGAAAAGTGTCCAGGAACAGATCCGCCAGGACATAGCGCGCAAGGTGCTCGGGGTTGGCCTTTTTCCGGGCGAACACGAGCCTCTCCGAAGGGACGCCGCTGCTCTCGGCGACCGCTCTGAGTCGGGCCTCCATGTCGTCTCCGCTGCCGAGCAGCCAAAGCACGCTGTCCGGCGTTTCGCGCAGGATCGTCATCCAACTCTCGAATACGGAAGGGATGATTTTTTGCCCGCCGTTGAGGCAGCAATAGACCACTCCCGTTTCCGGCAGACCTTCGTCGCTTCTCGTCGGACGGCGGTCAGCGACTTGTCGCTTGCGATCGTTTGGCTGATAGCAGGCGAGTCGGAGAACCTTCTCGGAATAGTAAATTTCGGCGCTGCGAGGAATAATGTGTTCGTCGGCGATGATGTAGTGGTGGTAGGGCGTCCCCATCGTGCCGGGAAAGCCAAACCAGTTGACGACGATCGGCGCCGGACGAAACGCGAAGATGCGCGTTCGCGCATCCTTGGTGTAGCCGTTCAGATCGACCAGGATGTCGACTTCGTCGGCGGCGATCTTAGCCGCGGCTTGCTCGTCGCTCATGCCGCTGACGTCCACCCAGGAGTCGACGCTGTCGCGGATCCTCAGCTGAGTGGGATCGACTCGGTTGATCCCGCAATAGTAGGCGTAGACGGCGAATTCACTGCGATCGTGCGTCTCGAGGACGTCGGTCATCGCGAAGCCGACCGCGTGCTCTCGCAGATCTGAAGAGACGTAGCCGATCCTGAGCTTCCCCCAGCGCCGGCGCGTCGCCGGCGAATGCGCCGGGATAAGACGCGGGTTGGCGACCGGCTTGATCGTCTCCCGATTGTACTTCCATGATCTGGCGAACTGGAACATCGGGTCGTCGACGAGGTTCGCCAGCGACAACGGCGAGATGTCCGCCATCAGCGTCGCCGACGGCACATGATTCCATCCTTCGACAACGGGCCACTTGCATTGGCGCTGCCGCAAGGCGATCCAATGCTGAATGACTTCAGGCTGAGCGGCGGAAAGCTCCAGCGATTGTTTGAGCGTCTCTTCGGCGACGCCGTCCTGCTGGTGGCTTTCGAGAACCCTGCCGAGCTGCTGGAAGGCCGCCAGCTTGTTTCTGACGGCGGCCCCAGTGACCTGTTCCAGGCGCGCGACCAGAGCGCGCCACTGCGCGACCGCCTCCCCGACTTGGCCGGTCTCTTCCAGGAGGCGCCCAAGATTGATGTAAGGCTCATGGAAGTTTGGCTCGAGGCGAATGCACTCCCTGGCGGCGTTGATCGCGCCGAACCGATCGCCGGCCTTGGCGAGGGCGACGCTGTAGTTGAAATAGGCGGCGCGCAGCCGCGGATCGTCGGGATTGCAGCCGATCCAATTCTTGTAAAGCGCCGCAGCAGCAGCCCGGTCGCCGTCCGATTGCAGTTTTTCCGCAGCCTTGAAAAGCGCTTCAATCGGCCACCGCCGCAGGACGGCGTACCGCTCGACGTCGCTCACGATCGCAGCGACGTCTTGGCCCGGAGTGTTCTCGCGCAGCATGACAACAGCCGCCAATTGGCAAAATCGCACCGATGGACCGGCGGACGCCCGCGACTCAGAGGACGCCTGCAGACCCGCCAACGCCTTCAACCCGGCATGACGGACGCTGTCGCGAGGCGGGTTCGACGACTGCCGCCTCATCGGCCGAAGCCAAACGGCGCAGCGGCTTGGACCCCGGCCCTTGGCTTTTCGCTCGCCAAGTCCTGCGAAAATTACAGACCGAACGAACGCAGGAAATATAGGCAACTAACCTGAGTCGAGACGATTCGGCAATGGCTCTGATCCGCCATCAGGGCGATCGCTCGGGGTTAACGCAACGGCGGGGGTTCGCCGACTGGGTGGAGGCGTTGCGCGAGCGCGCGCCCGACGTCGTCGCCATCGACGGCAAGGCCTCGGTGTTCGCACTTTTGTCCGGGGTAGCGCGCCGCCTTTTCTGTGGACTTTGGTTCTATGGACTTTGGGCGGCGTGTCCAAACGCCAGTCGGCTCGCGGGTCTGCAGCAGCGTCGGCGTCCGTCCATTGCCCCGTCCGTCGCGGCCGTGGTCGCCGCGCCGACCGCGCTCAGCTCTGAATCGGGCGCAGCGCGGCCTCGAGCGCGCGCAGCCGCGCCAGGCCTTCGGCGTCGGTCTTGGCGAAAGGCTCCTCGCACAAGGTGACCAACGCGGCCCCGTCTTCGAGGGTTTCGACTTCGATGTCGGCGGGGTATTTCGCCCGCGCGGCGAGGTTCGCCGGCAGGTAGGTGATCCAGCCGATCCAGGGTCGAAGCGGTCGCGGGTGCGGCGGAAAAATCGGATTGGGGGTATTGGG
>Ga0326727_10002430_pt1 | contig 63551 bp, 63 predicted proteins | sample MB2enrmetagenome_FD_207643 | JGI IMG/M metagenome (GOLD analysis project Ga0326727, IMG submission 207643) | Lab enriched peat soil microbial communities from McLean, Ithaca, NY, United States - MB29MY | ecosystem: Environmental > Terrestrial > Soil > Wetlands > Peat | place: USA: New York...
GGCGCAGCACAAAGTTAGAACCAGAGGCCTCAAGAACACCGAAAATCGCACGGTTCGCCGTCATTTACGACGAACAACAGAAACAAAAACACGCTGCCGATCAATTTTTCAGCAGCCTGCTAGAGGTGGCCCGCTTGCGCCTGCGTTTCCCTTGAATTTTTCATTGTGACTGACCGGCCCGTCATCCGTAATTCCCAACCTCGCCCCAGACATCCCATCCGTGTTTGGCGTGGTCCACCTGCCACTCGCCTCTACCTTCCGCCGCTTCGTCGTTCTTCCTGTTTGCCCACGGGTGCGATTTTTCCTTCGCTTCGCTCCAGGATCAAAGAAAGCATCGTCTTTCGGGGCAAACAGGAGAAAGAACAATGATTTCGAAACCTGGCCTTTCCCTGCCGTTTTCCTGCTTGTTACGAATAACGGAATCCTTTGAAAATCTATTGACTGTCCGGGATTTCGGTGATAGTGTCCGTCCGATAGTTCATCCCTGGGGAAAAGTACTTCCAAGAGTTTCTGAATGACCCGAGATCGGGCCCCGCGCGGGCCAGTTCCCGGCCCTACCAAGCAGACAGGAGGTTGTTATGACCGATTACACGAAGGTAAAGCTCGGCAAGCAAACCGCCCACCACGACAAGCGAGTACCCATGCTAAGCAAGTACACTGCCGGCCTTCCGGCTCCGCCGGCGAAGGTGGACTATGCGGCAAAGGTCACGAATCTGGGCATGATGTTAAACAACAAACTGGGCGACTGCACTTGCGCCGCTGTGGGCCATTGCATTCAGCAGTGGACGGCGGAAGCGCAGAAGCAACAAACGATTCTTCCCGACCCGACCATTCTCCAACTCTACGAAGTGGTTGGTCACTACGATCCAAACAATCCCAACACCGACAAAGGCGCAATTGAGATCAATGTGCTCAACTATTGGCTGGCCAACCCGGTCGCTGGTAACCAGTTGAGCGCGTTTGCTGCGCTGGAGCCTCATAACCATCAGGAAATCCAAGACGGGGTGTACATCTTCGGCAACTGTTACATTGGGCTGGCCCTGCCGCTCTCCGCGCAGACTCAGACGGTGTGGACAGTTCCGCCCGGCGGACCCGTGGGGCAGGGCGCACCTGGTTCCTGGGGCGGCCACGCGGTTCCCGTCGTCGCCTACGACCCTCGCGGACTCACCTGCATCACCTGGGGAGAGCTCAAACGCATGACCTGGCAATTCTGGAACGCGTATTGCGACGAAGCCTACGGCCTGCTGAGCCCGGATTGGGTGAATGCAGGCAAGTGCCCTGCGGGATTCAGCTGGCAACAGCTCGAAGCTGACATGGGCGATTTGCGCAGCGCATTCCCGGCCGGTAAGGCCATCGCTGCGTAATCTTTTCGGGGAAGCGCCGCCCCGGGGGCGCCGCTTCCTTATTTGAGTGCTTTGGTTCAATGTTTCAAAACACCCATCGCTGCATAAATGGAGGCTGCCATGAACGCCAGTAGATCTCTGCTGCAGAACATTAATCATTTTGTGGTTGTGATGTTGGAGAACCGATCGTTTGATCACATGCTGGGCTTCCTCTATCAGCCGGCGGGGAATTTGTCGCCGCTGGGGCATCCCTTTGAGGGGCTGACCGGTAAGGAAACGAATCCAGACGCGACCGGAAAACCGGTGCAAGTATCTCCAATCCGGCCAACAGATCTCCACCCTTATTTGCGGCCGGGCGCCAATCCCGGAGAGGGGTACTTGAATACCAATTCGCAACTGTTCGGGAAGCAGCAGGCGCCCAGCCCGGCAACTCCCGCTGCCAACAACGGCTTCGTTACGAACTTCGCCTACACGCTGTCGTGGGAGACCAAAGAGAACCCACAGGGCGTGGTTGCCGGCACGCAGCCCTCCGCGATCATGGGCATCTACACGCCGCAAACTCTGCCGATATTGTCGAAGCTGGCGACCGGTTACGCGGTCTGCGACCATTGGTTCGCATCAGCGCCCACCGAAACGTTTCCCAATCGCGCGTTCGTCGCCATGGCGACATCCCAAGGCTTTGTTCAGGACAAGTCGTGCAGGGTTTATACCGCTCCCAGCATCTTTACTGCGCTGGCCAAGAAGTCGGCGAGTTGGTCGGCCTACGGCTACGATGCTCCTCCGCTGATCCGCGGTTCGGTGGCAGACATCGCACAGGCCCCCGAGATCCAGTTTGGCGAGTTTGCTGATTTTCAAAAAGCGGCGAAGAACGGCACATTGGCCAACTATGTCTTTCTAGAACCGCAGTGGGGATCGAGCGGGAACAGCCAACACCCGAATTATGACGTGAGCAAAGGGGAGCAATTCCTGCACGACATTTACTACTCGCTGCTTGGAACACCGGTTTGGAACCAGACTTTGCTGATCATCACTTATGACGAGCACGGCGGCTGTTATGACCACGTCCCGCCGCCGGAGAACGCGATCCCTCCAGATAACTCGGCCGGCGAGCTAAACTTTGATTTCAAACGGTTCGGACCTCGCGTGCCTACGCTTCTGGTTTCTCCTCTTATTCAGGCGGGAACGGTATTTCGCACAACTTCTTCCACGCCGTTTGATCACACCTCGATTCTCGCGACCCTGGAAGCGCGGTTTGGAGTTCCCAGTCTGAGTAAGCGGGATGCGGCCGCTCCGAACGTGGGCGCTGTTTTGACGCTACAGAAAGCTCGCACGGACGACCCGCTCACTGGAGTAAAGGTCCCAAGCAGCGCTGCAACCGCGCCCGCGACTACTGGTCCGGACAAGTTCCAGGCCGCGCTGGCGGCAAATGCGGAGAGTCTGCCGGTCGGCGACCCGGGAGGCAACGGGCATCATCATGTTGCTCCCGCGTTTGCAAGTGGGGACGAGGCGGTTGCGTACGCCCGCCAAAGATACCAGCAATACGCAAAGGAGCCAGAGCGGCTAAGGAAACATGCTGCGTAAGTCTGGAGCGCCCATCCTGCGGCGCAAGGGCAACGGTAAACCGTGGACGCACTCAAAATAGCCTTGGAGACCGTGTTCGTCGGGGCGCTGGCCATTTTCTGGCTTGCTCTAGCGATCCAACTTTTCTTGCCGGCGGCAAAAAGCTGGCTGGAGAAGCGCTGGACCCGAGCTTCCCCTGGGGGGGAGAAAGAAACACCATCCTCCGGCGAAGATCAAATACGGGTTGCAGTAGCGGGCGTCCTGTTGACCGCTCTGGCTTATCTCGTGGGTGCGGGAGTGGGACGACTCGCCGAGGATTTTTTCAACGACGACGATCTGCGGATCGCTGGTGTGCAGATTTCAGTGACCGAAGACAATATTCGAGAGAGCGTCTATCACAACCCGGTCGAGTCGCGATTAGTCGACCCTGAGGCGCTCTCCTTAGCCCCCTGCGAACTCCCCTGTGACCGAAGCGACAGAATTCGGGAAATCTTCGATCTACAGGAGAGCACGCTGCTACTCGCCGGGTCAGACAAGACCGACCGCCTTCGTCTGCAACATCAGCAGATCGTGGTGTTGCGGGGCGCAGCCTTCGACGGTTTTCTCACCTGTATCTTGTGCCTGCTCGGCTATGTGACGCAGCAAGAACGGAATATCTGGCGCTATGTTCTGCCCGGCATAATCACGCTTTGGGCGTTGAACATGCTCTTTTATCACCTCCACCTTAGTCTCTCCGACATTCACCTGAAGGCTCTATCGCACCCTCTACAGCTTTTCACCAGCCTCCGCGCGGACGAACCTCCACTGGCAAAACTCACGTTTCTGATCCTCGGGTTGGGTGGCTTTTGTTTATTAGTGTGGAAGGGCAACCCAGGATCGTGGCACTACGGCAAAGGGTTTTGGGCCGCAGTTCTGGCCACGGGGTTGGCTTATGCTGGGTGGTATCTGACGGAAATCCAGTACGACCGGCTGGTTATCTACATGTTCTATGCGCAGAGCAACTTGCTGAAACTGCACTGATGTCTTGCGCGAACAGCCGGTAACATCATGGATCGACGCTTTTTTTCGGTGCAGCTTGACGACCTTCGGCGCAGGAGGCCGCCTAGTGGTTCGTAGCTCCGACGCAACCTGAGTCCCACTCCTTCCGTAACCTCAGAATTGCACCTTTTTCGCTGCTGTTTAACATTCCTGCAACATTCCCCAAATATGATGAATGCAGCGGCATCTAGGTTTGGAGGACTGATAGTTGGCGTCGCCACGCTTTTCTGGAATCGCATTGCCACTGCAGGTAGCGGCCGTCTGCTACCGGCGGCGGGGGCAGTCCGTGGAGTTTCTGCTGGTGAACACCAACGGCGGCGGCAAGTGGACGTTTCCCAAGGGCACGCCCGAGCCTTCCATGTCGCACAGCCAGGCCGCCGAACAAGAGGCTTGGGAAGAGGCCGGCGCTCGCGGACACATCCAGCCACGGCATTTCCACCTCTACATCCATTCCAAGGGCGTGTTCTGGAGACCGCCCGGCGTGCGTGAGTATGTGGTCAAAGCCTTTCTGATGGAAGTGTACGAAGCGTTCCCCGGACATGAACCAAGGCGCAATCCCACTTGGTTTTCACCCGATGAAGCACGCAAGGTGCTGGCCAAGGGTCGCGAGGTCAAATACGCCGTCGAGAAGCAGGCAGTTATCGATCGCGCAATGGAATGTCTCGGCGCCGCCAAAGCCATGGCGGCAAGGTAGGCACGCACTTTCCGCTCGCTTGCGATCCCTCTTTTTTCGCTGGCCCAAAGCGGACACCGCGCTGCAGTTTGGCTGACGACCCAAATCCCCTGAGTGGCAGGCCATTGTATAATCTTCCGTTGTCGCCTCCACGTTTTGCTTTGGGATGCAATAGATGATCAAAGCTCTCCGGCTCACTAACTTCCGAAGCCACGCGCGGTCAAGCCTTGAAATGGAACCACTCACCCTGATGGTCGGTCCCGCTGGTGCCGGGAAGTCTAACGTCTTCAAAGCCATGGTGGTCGTACAGAACTCCATACACAGGACTCTGGTGGAGATGTTCCCTCCCGGTCTTGGCGAATTTCACTGGGTGCGCAGCCGGTGGGCTGACGAGACCGACCCGATCGGGTTCGAAGTGGAAGTCGACATGGCCCCGGAATATCCCGATTGCACGGCTGAGTATGCGCTGAAGATCGCCGACTCGCCTGCTGGCTTGTACGTCCTGGAGGAGACGCTCGCGCGTCGACAGGGTCAACAGGCCTCCGAGTGGGCCTTCCAACGCCGCCGGAACCGCACGCAGATGGGAGAATTTGGGGTTGTGGAATGGGACATGCCAACGATCCTGCACCGTGTCTGGCATGCCGAAGGTGTCAGGCCCGAGGCGCCGAATGTCAGGTTTGCCAGAGCTGTGGCCAAGGCGCTATCAAGCTTCGGCTACTACCATTTGGAAGTTGGGGAACTCAAGGAGTTGGGGACCGGCCAAGACGTCGACCGAATTCGCTATCGCGGTGAGGGCTTGCCGGATTTCATCGCGTGGACGAAGTCCGACTCCACGGGCGCTCCCATCTACGAAACGATTCTGGCCGAAATGCGTCAGCTCCTTCCGTCTCTCGAATCAATTATTGTGACCCAGGCTAGGTCGGACCGGCAGGGTTTGGCATTCACATTTAAAGAACAGCGCGGCTACATAGCAGCGCCGGATATGAGTGACGGCACCATGTTTACGCTAGGCATGCTCTGCATCCTGGATGCGCCGCACAAGCCCGGAGTCCTCTGTATCGAAGAACCTGAAACTGGATTGCATCCCGGCCGACTTCGTTGGCTATTCGAGAAGTTGGTCGCCCTCGCCTACCCCGCGCCGGGGCAGGCGGCAACTCAGGTACTACTGACCACGCATTCGCCTTCATACGTTGACCTTTTCAAAGATATGCTTCCATCCATTCAGGTGGTTGAGCAGGATGGCGGGCGAACGAAAATCTCTCCGCTTCCGGACATCCTTAAACGTCTGCATATCGGCCCAGAAAGTCAGGCGGGGATCGGCTACCAGTGGGCCACGGGTCTGTTTGAGGGATTGTGACATGCCAATACTGGCCGGGTTCCACGTCGAGGGCAATGACCACCTTATTCTCCACGCCCTGGTGGCTAAGATGCTCCAACTGCCCGAGGAAGAGATCCAGGTTGATTTCATCGACGCCCCGGGTCGGGGTTGGCAGTTCATCTTAGAATTCATTCCAAATGCCCTCAAGAGGTTCTACGGACAGTGCGCCCAGTTTGCGGTTGTAGGGGTAGACAACGACGGCAATGTCGATCTGGACCAAGCTGCCGTTATGGAAGACCCTCACCATCCACGCCACGAGAATCATCCCGGAGGCGCGGCTGCGGATTGTCGGTATTGCATGATCACAGAAACCGTGGCCCGAGTTCGTCCCCAGTTGCACTGGATCGAAAGAAAGCCGGGCACCGCGTGGCCGATCCTCGTCGCCGTCCCCGTAGAGATGATCGAAACGTGGCTCCTCATCCTGCAGGGAAGCCCGGGCGTCCAGCGGAGGCCGAGAAGCGTTCAAAAGCAACGCCTATATGGGAGACCGACCCCAACGAGGGCAGACGTGATGAGCGTGGCGATTCCTCTAGTTCGGGCCATGACCGTAGCTGATCTCACCAGCCTCACACAAACATCCGCAAGCTTTCGTGATTTTCGCGACCAGGTTGTTGGCTCACGGATTACCATCCTTGAAAATGCCGACTGCTGGTGACGCGTGGGATTGTCGTTTCTCACGCTCTGAGCAAACGCGATCCACCAACTTCGCAGGTCGGGAAGTACTCGGGCAACTCGTTCCGTAAGTGTCTCCTCTCATGAGAACATTGAATTGACACCATGATCCAACTCTCATCCGCCGGAAAGCGCTACGGTCACAAGCTCCTCTTCGAGGGCACAGACTGGCTGATCACCCCCCACGACCGCATCGGTTTGGTGGGCGCCAATGGCACCGGCAAATCCACATTGATGAAGATTCTCGCCGGCATCGAGACCCTCGATTACGGGTCCATCACCATCGCCAAAGGCATCAGCGCCGGCTATCTGCCGCAGGACGGTCTGACGCTTTCCGGCCAAACCGTCTTCGCCGAGTGCATGGAGGTGTTTGCTGACTTGCGAGCGATGGAACGGGAGATGGAAGCACTCACCGGCCGCATGTCGGAACTGGATCATGCTTCCACCGAATATGCGCAAGTGGCCGATCGCTATCAGCGCCTGGATCACGAATTCCGCACCCGCGATGGTTACGCGATCGAGTCGCAGGTGGGCACGGTACTGATGGGTCTGGGCTTCGGCAAGCAGGATTGGCATCGCCGCACGGAGGAATTTTCCGGCGGCTGGCAGATGCGCATTGCGCTGGCCAAACTGCTGCTGCAGCAGCCCAACCTACTGCTGCTCGACGAGCCCACCAATCACCTGGATCTCGAAGCCCGCAACTGGCTGGAAGAGTACCTAACGAACTATCCCTACGCCTACGTGCAGATTTCCCACGACCGCTATTTCCTCGACGTGACGGTCAACAAGATTGCCGAAATCTGGAACAAGCGCATTCATTTCTATCCCGGCAATTACGAAAAGTTCCTGTCATCAAAGACCCAGCGTATGGAGCAGCTGGAAGCCGCCTACCGCAATCAGCGGGAGCGCATTGAACAACTGGAAGTGTTCATCAACCGCTTCCGTTACCAGGCAACCAAAGCCAAGCAGGTGCAAAGCCGGGTCAAAGAACTGGAGAAGATGGAGCGCATCCAACTGCCGGAAGAAGAAAAGACCATCCACTTTTCTTTCCCGCAGCCCAAACAAAGTGGCCGCATCGTGGCCGAGTTCTCTGGCGTGGCCAAGTCATACGGCGAAAACCAAGTCTTCCGCGACGTCAGCTTCATGATCGAGCGTGGCGACCGAATTGCCCTGGTGGGCGTCAACGGCGCCGGCAAATCGACCTTGATCAAATTGCTCGCCGGACGCGAAGCCCTGACCGCGGGAGAATTCACGCTCGGACACAACGTGCAAGCCGACTACTTTGCCCAGGACCAGTACAAGGAACTTGATCCTGGCGCTCGCATTCTGGAAGACCTGGGCAGGCTGGCGCCGCGTTCTACTGAGACCGAACTGCGTAAACTGCTGGGTTGTTTTTTGTTTTCCGGCGACGATGTTTTCAAGCGCATCGGCGTGCTCTCCGGCGGCGAGCGCAACCGCTATGCGCTGCTGCGCATTCTGCTTTATCCGGCAAACTTCTTGCTGCTCGACGAGCCTACCAACCACCTCGACATGCGGGCCAAAGACGTCTTGCTGGAAGCTCTGTCGAAATACACCGGCACGGTGGTGTTCGTTTCGCATGACCGTTACTTCATCGACAGGCTGGCCACGCGGGTGTTTGAAGTGGGCGACGGACGCGTGGAAGTGTACCCCGGCAATTACGAGGACTACCGCTGGCGCAAAGAAGGTGGGGCGGCCAAGCTACAGGAAGAAGTGCAGATCTCGGCCCAGGCCCCGCTGTCTGGCAATGGCAACAAGCCCGCGACCGCCGCAGCCGAGACCCATCCAAAGACGAAGCGGGTAAATCCCATCAAGCGCAAGCAGATGGAAGACCGGGTTAAAGAACTGGAACAGCAAATCAGTCGCGCCGAGGCGGCGATTGCCGATTGCGAAACCGCGCTGCAAACTTTCGTCAGCGCGGAGGAAACCGCCCGGCTCACGCATCAGTTGGAAGAAGAGCGCGCGGCCTTGCAGGGCTGCATGGCGGAGTGGGAAGAACTCGCCCAGGAACTGGAAGCATAGCCGTTTGCCGGAATCCTGCACCAATCTTCCAACCGGCCCTGATCTTCCGTTATCTGCAAACTGCTCTGTTCCTCATGCCATAGTCGGCGTAGTTCCTTACACACCATTCAGCTTCCGCTGCCCGGCGACCCTCCAAGGCCAAGCGGAAGCTCGAGAGGCAAAACTCATGTTGGAGACACCGCCGAGCCAACCCGGCACACAAAAGAGTTCCCCCGCCGCCACCACTTATATGCCCCTGAAAAACCTGAGCCCGCCCATGGAGCAAGGCACGATTGGCCAAAGCATTGTGATCAAGGGCGAAATCAGCGGAACCGAGCCGATTTACATCGATGGCCGCATCGAAGGCAAGCTCAACTTTGCAGACAGCCGCATCACCGTCGGGCGCCACGGCGAGGTCGTTGCCAACATCATCGCAAAAGAAGTCGTGGTCATGGGCGTCGTCAAAGGCAATGTCGAGTGCACCGAACGTCTGGACATGCGGGCCGAAGGCTCGCTCACCGGCGATGTGGTCACCCGTCTTATTAGCGTCGAAGCCGGCGCAGTCATGAAAGGCGGCATTGAGGTTCGTGTGAAGCCGCACCAAAAGGAAGAAAAAACGCAGCTCCAAGCCAAGCCAGCGCAGCCGGAACCGGCGAAGGAACTGCCCAAGGCGCTGCCCGCAGTCGCGGGAGCATAAGGTCGATGTGATGTAGGCGCGGGTGTGTTGCCCGTCTGAATGCGAAAGAAGACTATTGGGGCACGCTGTAAGGCGTGCCCCTGCTGTCTACTTCCCTTCCCCGCTCTCCGGCTTCAGGTCCAGCGACGCTGAATTCATGCAATAGCGCAGGCCGGTCGGCCTCGGCCCGTCCGGAAACACGTGCCCCAAATGCGCATCGCAGCGGGCGCAACGCGCCTCGACGCGAGTCATGCTGTGGCTACGGTCGGTGTTCTCGGCAATGGCGGACTCATCCACCGGCTTCCAAAAGCTGGGCCAGCCGGTTCCGGACTCGAACTTGGTTTCTGAGTTGAATAGCGGCGCCCCGCAACAGACGCAAGTGTAGGTTCCCTTGTCCTTGGTCTTCCAGTACTTTCCGCTGAACGGCGGCTCGGTGCCGCACTGCCGCGTCACCTGGTACTGCTCGGGCGACAACTGTTCTTGCCATTCTTGCTCGGTTTTATTGATTTTCTCGGCCATCAGTTCCTCAAAGACTTGTGACTTCAGTCTTTGGATTCTTAGACACGACAAAAGTTGCAGGCCAAATACGGCCCTTGGGGGGAGATATTGACTACTATAGCTATAATAGCTAAAATATTCATAATGAAAACACCGGTAAATTCTATCCCGATTCCCTCGAGGGTGCGGCTGCAAATGGCTTCCGTGAGCGCGACCGAAGCCAAGAACGAGTTTGGCCGTGTCCTAGAAAGAGTCATTCAGGGTGGTGTCATGTTCATCACCAAGCACGGGGCTGCCAAGGCGGTGCTTATGCCGGTGGAAGAGTATAACGCGCTGTCACGCGCCACCCAGATCGAGATCAGCGGTCTCACAAAGGAATTCGACGAACTGCTGCTTCGGATGCAGACCCAGAAGGCGCGCGCAGCCATGAAAGCCGCGTTCCACGCTTCTCCAAAGCAACTAGGGAAGGCTGCGGTAGCGGCCGCTCGCTCCCGTGGCTGATACCGCTTCGGCTCCCTGCATTTACGTTTTGGCAGGGACAAATGGCGCGGGAAAGAGCAGCGTCGGTGGCGCCATGTTCCAGCAGGCTGGGGCCGAATACTTCAATCCAGACGAGGCCGCGGCAAACATTCTGTCCCGCAATCCGGGGTTCTCTCAGCAACAAGCGAACGGCGAAGCCTGGCGCCAGGGCAAACGGCTCCTGGAGCGGGCGATCACGGAGCGCCGTTACTTTGCCTTTGAAACAACTTTGGGAGGCAATACCATCCCAAATCTCCTGGATGACGCGATCACGGCTGGGATCGAGGTGCGCGTGTGGTATGTGGGTCTTGAGGGACCGGAATTGCACATCGTCCGCGTGCGCTCCCGAGCCGCCAAGGGCGGGCATGATATTCCTGAGAGCAAGATTCGCGAACGCTACGACCGCAGCCGGCTCAATCTGATTCGGCTGATGCCTCGCCTGACCGAACTTCTCGTCTATGACAACAGCACCGAAGCCGATCCCTCCACGGGCGCCGCCCCGGAACTGAAGCTCATCCTGCACCTGGTTCGCGGCAAAGTGGTCGACTGCTGTGACCTGGCGGCAGCCCCGGAATGGACCAAGCCGATTCTGGCCGTGGGGCTGCGAGCCAGCTAGGCAATCATTCTTGCCGGATACTTGGTTGTAAGACATCTTCCAAGATCACCGGCCCATTGATCTTGGCTGCAGCTGGGAGTTCTGTCGTAACCCATCCCTGGTTTCTTCTTCTGCTTGTTTACTGCCAAGGCATTTAGCGGGGGCAATCCAGTTTCCTTGCACCGCTCGGCAATCTCACACAGATAATGTCCAACACTTTCACGGTTAAATGGCACTCCGGGCCTCTCGCAAAGATTCTTGTACGAGATGAGCATTGTCTCGCGAACTTCCCTTTGGTGCTTCAGCAGCTCCTTGGCGAGTAATTGTGCTTCTCTGCTGATTGCCATGGTCGCTCCCTCCTGCGGGAACAATCTTACAAGCTCGTCCAAATAAACGGAATCCGGATTCTCTCTTGACTTCGCCTTTCGTTCGCTTACAATTGTTCCATGGCGATCACCAGACGGCAACGGCAGGTCTACGACTTCATTTCGGAGTTTGTGCAAAAGAACGGCTATTCGCCTTCGTTTGAGGAAATCGGCGAAGGACTGAATCTCAGTTCGCTGGCCACCGTGCACAAACACATTTCCAACCTGGAGAAGAAGGGACTCCTCACCCGCGACTACAACCGCAGCCGGTCGATCGATCTGCTGCCGCCCAAAGGCCGGCTGAAGCAAGCCATGAGCATCAATACCACCATGGTCCTGCCGCTGCTGGGCAGAATTGCCGCCGGCCAGCCGATTGAGGCAGTGGAAAATCCAGAGACGATTTCCCTCGCCGATTTCGTGCGCAGCAAAGAAGTCTTTGTGCTGGAGGTGCGCGGCGACTCCATGCAGGACGAACACATCCTGAGCGGCGACTACGTCCTGGTGGAGAAAACCAAGGCTGCGCACAATGGCGACATCGTGGTTGCGCTGGTCGGGGGATCCGATGCTACGCTGAAGCGCTTCTATCGCGAAGGCGACAACATCCGCCTGCAGCCATCGAACGTGAATATGCAGCCGATCATCGTGCCTGCGGCGTCGGTCGAACTGCAGGGCCGGGTGATCGGAGTACTAAGGAAGTACTGAGGTTTCCGGGCCTGGAGCAGTTTCATAGTTGCTGTATCCTCGCGAGATTGTCATCTCGACCGGAGCGTTCCCTTCCGCTTGCGGAAGGGAACGCGGAGTGGAGAGACCTGGTGTTTCTTACGGGCTACACCTACTGTCGAATCGCCATAGCTATCCCGCGGGTTCAGCTAATGTCTAAGCGTTAATATCCGCTGGAGAGACCAGCGAGGAGCTTGTCACGCCTGCAAGGAGCACCTATGCCGCGTGTCGCTACTGTGCCGAGTCCCAACCTTCATCAGGAGATGCCACAGGCCTATCTCGTCAATGACCGCATGAACCAGCTCCTGCTGGAGCATCTCGACTCGCGGGCTTGGCGGGCAAAACTTCCCGGCCAAAAAGGACGCACCATTGCTGACATCTTCGCTCACGTCCACAACATTCGCTGCAAGTGGCTAAGGCTTTCGGCCCCACATCTCAGACCGCCGGCGCGGCTGGATCGGCGCCAATGCACACAAAAGCAGGCGCGGACCGCGCTCGCCCAGAGCGCCCTGCGTTGTTCGCAGATGCTTGCGGAGGCTGTGACGGCTCCCCAAGGCCGGGTGCAGAGTTTTCTGCGCGACGGATGGGCTCGGCCGTGGCGCCCGGGCGCAGCCATGTTCGCTTACATGGTTACGCATGATGCTCACCACCGCGGGCAAGTCTGCATGCTGGCCCATCAGCTCGGCTACCCTCTGCCCATCGCGGTTGGCAGCGGAATGTGGGGCTGGGAAAAACTCTGGAAGCAGTGCGGCTTTGAACTGCAAAGTGGCTGCAAGATCAAACCCTGAATGGAGCGCAAGCAAAAACGCCCGGTCCATGCCGGGCGTTCACTTTCTTGAATTGGCAATCAGCCAAGGTGCTTGTCGAGCGCTTTCTGAATCTGCTCTTTGGGAACGTAGCCGACGATCTGTTCCTTGACTTGGCCACCCTTGAACACCAGCAGCGTCGGAATGCCGCGCACCCCATAACGCATCGGCGTGGCGCTATTGCGGTCCACGTCCATCTTGCCAACCTTCACCTTGCCGTCGTACTCCAGCGCAAGTTCTTCTACGATGGGGGCAATGGCGCGACAGGGGCCGCACCAGGTGGCCCAGAAGTCCACCAATACTGGCGTCTCCGACTTCAGAACATCCTGGTCAAAATTCGCGTCATTCACCTCAACAATGCCTTTGCCTGCCATGGGTCTCCTTGGGTTTGCGGCGGCTTCCGAGCCGCCAGTAGTGGGTCGGCGATTCCGCTCAACCAATCTAATATCCTAACATTTCTATTAGATGCTGGACGACGCTGCAGGTCGCAAGTCTCAACCGGGCCACTTTCCGACCCCGCCTCACACCGTTGAAGTAAGGTTTCGGCGGGTGTACTGGCCTGATAATCTTGGAGCATCTACAAATCGACGACAGTTTCTTGACACTATCCGCCGCGCGCCTTTATTCTTAAGTATTGCTCCCGAGGGTAGTTACGCCTCTGTGCGTGCTCCGCGTCGGCGCGGTATCAGGATTGGGGGCGCGGGGGTGTCGATGCTCATCGAAATCAGAGAATTGGAACTCCAACCGGTCGATTTCGACCAGGAGTTTGCCCCCGGCGCCATCGATATGGGCTCCGAGGTGGTGCTGAAAACCCCGCTGCACGCTGCCGGACGCGCTCAGTTGGTCGAGGAGCACCGCGGGAGGCACAAGACCATCGAAGACATACGCCTGAATGGCGAGTTGCGCACCAGCCTGGAGCTGCCTTGCGCACGTTGTCTGGAAGCAGTAGCCCAGGATGTCGAGCGGAGTTTTGATCTGATCTATCGGCCGCTGGGCGCCGACGCTGGGAAGGAAGAGCTTTCCGTCACCGGCGCGGAAGCCGAAATCGGCTATTATCAGGGAGAAGGCTTACTGCTGGAGGACGTGCTCCGCGAGCAGGTGTTGCTGGCGCTTCCGCTGAAAGTGACTTGCCGTGAAGACTGCAAGGGCTTGTGTCCGCATTGCGGCACGAACCTTAACGTTGAGCAGTGTTCTTGCGCTGAGCCGGCGGATGATCCGCGTTTGTCGGTGCTGAAAGAGATTCGCAGTAGGCTGGACCACTGATAGACTGGAATCTGCCTCAGGGGCTAAAGCCCCCGTCGGTTGCAGGTCTTTACGGCACGGCTGAAGCCGTGCCCTTCCACAACAGACGGTTCTTAGCGTTCTGCCTGGGCTGAGGACTCGGGCAAAAAGCAGGTAGTTTTACTATTTTTCCGCCTGGCTTTGAATCAGCCCGGCCAAAACGAGGAATCAAAATGCCGAATCCGAAACGGCGCCACTCCAAGGCGCGCACCGGCAGCCGCCGGGCCCACGACTCCCTGAAGCACCGCTCGCTCTCGGAGTGTCCCAACTGCCACGAGCGCAAGCTGCCGCATCGTGCCTGCGCAAAGTGCGGCTACTACAAGGGCCGTGAAGTTCTGACGGTCGAGGAATCCAGCTAGCTTAGGCTGCCATGGCAAGCGTCATCGCCCTGGACGCGATGGGTTCGGACCGCAGGCCCAAGCCTGAGATCGAAGGCGCAATCCAGGCTGCCCGCCAGTATGGGATACGTGTCGTGCTGGTCGGACCCGAACCGTTGCTGCACGCGGAACTGTCAAGACATCCAGCGGACGACTTGCCCCTTGAGATTGTTCACGCCAGCGAAGTCATCGAGATGGAGGACAAGGCGGTGCAGGCAGTTCGCGCCAAGCGTGACTCCTCCATGCGCGTGGGGCTTCGGCTGGTGCGTGACGGGAACGCGGCCGGTTTTCTGACGGCAGGCAATACAGGCGCGGCCATGGCTACTGCCAAAGTGGTGCTGGGCGCGCTGCCTGGCGTGGACCGCCCGGCGCTGGCGGCGGCGTTTCCGACTGCTCTGGGAACCGCTGCCACGCTGCTTGATGTCGGTGCGAACGTCGATTGCAAGCCGCACAACCTCGAACAGTTCGCGGTCATGGGCGAGATTTACTTCCGCCACATGTTCGGCACGCCTCGTCCGCGCGTGGGGCTGCTTTCTATTGGGGAAGAGGAGACCAAGGGGAACGAACTCACCCGCGAAGCCTTCCAACTGCTGAAACAACTTCCATTGAACTTTGTGGGCAATGTTGAAGGCCGGGATCTTTATAACGGGCAAGTCGATGTTATCGTCGCCGATGGCTTTGTCGGCAACGTAGCGTTGAAGGTTTCCGAGGGCGTGGCTAACCTGGTGCGCACAACCTTGAAAGAAACTCTTAAGGCGACGATCACGCGGCAGGTCGGCTATCTGCTTTCGCGCAGCGCGTTCGCGGATTTCAAAAAACGTCTGGACCACACCGAATACGGCGGCGCACCGCTGCTGGGCGTGAAGGGCGTGTGCTTCATTACCCACGGATCGTCGAATGCCAATGCCATCAAGAACGCGATTCGAGTGGCGGCAGAGTTCGCCGAACACCGCATCAATCAAGCGATTGAAAGGGAGCTGGCGGCAATCCGGTCAGCGACCGTAGTGAGCGTGTGAGCAGCTGACCGGCTATGGCTGTGTTCGCGGAGCCAGTGGATCGGGAGCAAATATTTTACTGTCCTCCTGAGCGAAGCGAGGCAGCCACGGAGTCGAAGGACCCCGAGGATGAATGGAATCAGGATAAACGCTGAAAGGATGTTCCGAGAAGAAATTGCTGGGCAGAACTCCCTGAAGCGTCGAGGTACAACCATCGAATTCGGAGTCCTTCGACTGCGTTGCCGTTCGCTCCGCGACCGGCAACTTCGCTCAGGATGACAGGTTTTGGGTAGGGATAAGCTGTAGGGAGACCACAAGAACAGAGTTCGTAAGAGTTTGCACCAGAAAAACCATGACATCTTCTAATCTCGCATTTCTTTTTCCCGGACAAGGTTCCCAGGCTGTAGGCATGGGTAAAGAGCTGGCTGAAAAATATCCCGTCGCCCGACAGACATTTGCCGAAGCCGATGATGCTCTTGGCTACAAGCTTTCGCAGCTTTGCTTTGAAGGTCCCGAAGACCAGTTGCGGATGACAGAAATCACTCAGCCGGCGATTCTCACGGTTTCTATCGCGGCGTGGCGCGTGCTAAGTGAGAAAGGACTAAAGCCGGCATTTGTCGCCGGCCACAGCCTGGGTGAGTATTCGGCGCATGTCGCCGCGGGCACTTTCAGCTTTGCCGATGCCGTCCGCACCGTGCGCAATCGCGGCAAGTACATGCAGGAGGCCGTTCCCGTAGGCGTGGGAGCGATGGCTGCGATACTTGGAATGAACTTGGACGCGCTCACCGCCATCTGCCGCGAGGCCGCACAAGGCGAAGTCTGTGAACTTGCCAACATCAATTCGCCGGATCAGATTGTAATTTCCGGCAACGCGGCCGCTGTGGAACGCGCCGCCAAACTGGCCGAAGAACGCGGCGCCAAGCGAGCCAAGCTGCTACCCGTCAGCGCACCGTTCCATTGTTTGCTCATGAAGCCGGCTCAGGACCGCCTCGCGGCCGACTTGAGCGTTCTGGCTTTCAGCAATCCTGGCGTGCCGGTCGCCTGCAACGTCGACGCGGCGTTGATTCACAGTGCCGAGCGCTCGCGCGATGCGCTGGTGCGTCAGGTGACCGGCTCGGTGAAGTGGGACCAGTCGATGCGCGTGCTGATCACCCATGGGGTGGAGACGTTTGTGGAAGTCGGACCGGGTAAGGTGCTGTCTGGCCTGATGCGCCAAATTGACCGCTCAAGAAAGTGCGTCAACGTGGAAGATGAAGCTTCGTTGCAGAAAACGCTAGGGCAGCTTGCGGTGACGGTTTAGACCGTGTAGCTCTTTGCGTTCTTCGCGGCTTCCTTGGCGCCCTTTGCGGTTGGATCTCCTATGTGTCTACAAGAACAGCTTGACCGCGAAGTGCGCTAAGCTTTCGCGAAGAGCGCAAAGACAGGCGGGTTACAGCATCCATGAGAGCGATTCAGCCGAGTCTGCACTACGGAACGCCCTGCATTTCTGCCTATTCCACCAGCCACGCCCACCAATTCCCGCACTGGATTTCATTCGGCGAAAATGACAGCGTCTTGTCCGACTTTTGCACCCACACATAAGGATGCTCGGCGCGGCCGTTAACCGTGACTTGGACAATCACTCCGCTGCTGTTGCTCTGGCTTAAAGAGCAATCGACCTGGGTCGTCTTAATCAACCCCCACTCCCCGCCCGGACCCCAATCTTTGTAAAAGTCGTCGAAAGGATAGTTGGGATATTTCTGCGGGTGCTGGCGCCAGCCCGGATCGCTGAACCAAATTCCGTAGGCGGTCTCGTAGTCTTGCTTTTGCAGCGCGGCGAAAAACTTGGTCGCGGCGGCCCGCTCGGGGTAGTTCCGAAGGTGGTATCCGGCCCACGCCATCACCAAAGCGACCACTACAATCAGAAGAATGATTCTTCTGCGCCGGCGGCCGCGCGCATCATCGTATTGCTTGGCATCCAGTAGCGTCATAGCACCAGCATAACGGATTGGAGAATTGAGTAATTGGGTAATTTTGTAATTGAGTAATTGAAGGAGCTCTGAGAGGACTGACCGGTGCCATTGGCAACCTATCCGGTTCTCCAATTGCCCGATTACAAAATTACCAAATTACTCAATCCCTACAGGGTCCGCTTGAACAGAAGCGTAGCGGTGAATAGCGTAATCACGGCAAAGATCGACAAATAGACGAGGTCCGGCACGACAGCGCTCAGGCCGGTCTCTTTCAGCAATAGTGACTTGAAGCCGTGCACGGCGTAGGTGAACGGATCCACCTTTGCGATTCCCCTCAGCCACCAGGGGAAAGCCTGCACCGGGTAGATCGACCCGCTGGGGAAGAACAAGAGCGTATTCAGAATTCCAAAAATTGCCCGCGGAACCAGCGGGTCTTCCACTCGCACCATGAGCAGAAACATCATGCTGTTGAACGCGACGGAGGTCAGTCCGATCATGAGCAGCAAGCCAAAAGCCGTCGCCGGATTGAACATGGTCCCGACTCCGGCCAGCAGGGACCCGATGGCCGTGATCACCACGCCGGTCAAGACAGCTTTGATGGCGCCTGCCCCATTCAATCCGAGCACCAGTTCGGTTTTCTTGATGGGAGTGACCAGGTAGCCTTCGTGAATGCCGCGCGCCTTGTCGTCGATATAGAGCATGCCCCCGCCGATCATGACAGACACAAACATGGCCAGGGTGATCGAGCCCGGCAGCAGGTACTTCATGTACTCGATGTACGGGTACAGCTCGACGGTTTCCAGAACGGCTTGTTGCAGCAGCCGCGGCGAAACCGTCGGCTGATTGAGCGCATTGGTAATGTCGGAGAGTTCGCTTTCGAGCGTTGAACTCATGAAGTTGTCGCTGTTGTCCACGATCAGTGCGACTTTCGGCCCGTCCTGCTCATAAACGCGGCGGGAGAACTGCGGCGGAATAATGACCGCGCCCTGAATCACTCCATTGCGCACATCATTCATGGCCTTCTTTTCATCGACGTAGGGAACGGTTTCGAAAGTACGCATGTTGGCATGCACGGAATCAAATGCTTCGCGAATGCGCAACGCTTGCGTGCCGCCGTCCTCATCCACCAGGCCGAGCCGCGCGTCGCGGATTTTCCCGCCAAACGCGTTCCCCAACACGATGAGCTGGACCAGCGGGAAGATCATCGAAGCCAGCATCAGCGCCGGGGAACGGAAGAACTTGCGCATTTCGCGCTCGATAATGGCCATGATTCGGTTCATGGTTGCATTCCTGGTCTGGGCGGCATGACAAACGCGTACGCTTTCTGCAACTCGTCGCGCAGTTGCCGCCCGGTGTAGTAGACGAACACGTCGTCCAGCGTGGTGTTCTGCACGGAAAGCGATTTCACGGAAACCCCCATTTGCACAGCCAATTCCACCAGCTCGGTAGTGGTCTTCGATCCGTTGCCGGTCAGTACGCGGTACATTCCCGCGCCTTCATGCTGCACTGAGGTTACGTCGGTGAGTTGGTGGAGGCGTTGCTCCCAGTCAGCGGGAGCGTTTTCAAATTGCGCTTCGATCACGTTAGATCCCGGCACGCTGGCCTTCAGCGCAGGAGGCGTGTCCAGAGCCACCAGCTTTCCGTGGTCCACAATGGCGATGCGGTCGCACAGGCGGTCGGCTTCGTCCATGTAATGCGTGGTAATCAGGATCGTGAGTTGACGATGGCTCTTGATATTGGTGAGCATTTCCCACACCGCCACGCGCGACACTGGATCAAGCCCGGTGGTCGGCTCATCCAGAAAGAAGATCTGCGGACTGTGCACCAGGCCGCGGGCGATTTCCAGCCGCCGCCGCATGCCGCCGGAAAGCGTCTTGGTCTGCGCGTTTCGCCATTTCGTGAGATCCACCAGTTGCAGCAATTCCTCAATTGCCGCCTTGCGCTTCTTGGCAGGCACATCGTAGAGCTTGGCGTAGATGTTGAGGTTTTCTTCGATGGTCAAATCCAGGTCGCTGGTCAGCGCCTGTGGAATCACTCCCATGCTGCGGCGAACCGCATCCGGCTCTTTTTCCACGTCATGGCCGGCGATGCGCGCTCGGCCCGCCGTGATGGGAATCAGCGTGGTGAGCATGCGAATGAGCGTTGACTTGCCCGCGCCGTTCGGTCCCAGCAAGCCGAAAATTTCGCCCTCCTTCACCTGGAACGTGACATCGTCCACAGCGGTGAAGTCGCCGAACTTCTTTACGATGTGGTCCACTTCGATCGCGTTGGTCGTCGAGTGACCGTTGGACTGCGCAGCAGTCGGCTTGACCTCGGCTACCATCAGCGTTTCTCCGCCGATGCACTTTCGGATGTCCCTTTGAGTTGCTCCGGCGAAACCAGAACTTCCGCCGTCATGCCCGGCACATAAGCGCCTTTGGGATTGTCCAGCCGCACCTTCAGCACAACCGTCTTGATGTCGCGCTTCATCCGGTTCACGTCCCGCTGCGTGGCGAAATCTGCTTCGGCCGATTTGTAGAAAACCTTTCCCGAGGTCATGGTCCCTCCCGGCAGACGAATGCGCAGCGCGTCACCGATCCCGATGTGATCCGCATTCGTTTCCGGGATTGCCGCCCGAACCCATGTGTCAGTGAAATCTACTAGCGTGACAATCGGCTGGCCGATATTCAGCACTTCGCCTTCGCGGGCGGCGCGCACCGAAACCGTGCCCGTGACTGGCGCATAAATCTTGGTGTAGCCGAGCCGCACTTCGGCCTCTTTCAACATGCTTTCCGCATTAGCCAGTTGCGCCCGCGTCGATTCCACCGTGCGCTGGGCGGCGTGAGCGGTGTGCGTATTTGCGATGGCTGTGTCCAAGTCTGCCTGCGCCGCGTTGACCTGGTCTTTCAGCGATTGCACCACTGCCTTCTGTGCATCCAAATTGGTCTCAGCCTGCACGCGATCCTGATCGGACGCTACGCCTTCTTTCGCCAGTTCGATGGTGCGACGGCTATCGCTTTCTGTCCGTTCCAGCGTCGCTTCCGCCTGCAGCAACTGGGCCCGCTCCGATGCCAGCCGTGCCTGAGCGTTGGCCACGCTGCTGGTGGTCGATCCCTGTGTGGCCTCCAGGGTGGACTGGGTTTCTTCAACTTTCGATTTCAGGCTGTCAATCGTCGCCGCCGCCGCGCGCTCTTCCGCCTCAAGCTCTGCAGGATCAAGCACCGCGATCAAATCGCCTTGTTTCACCTGCGTGCCTTCCTCGACCAGGAGTCTTTGCAGCCGCCCGCCAACTTGCGGGCTGACGATCACCTGATTGGAGTCCACGGTGCCAATCAGCACCAGGTCTTTGTTGCTGGGCGTAGAAAAAAGGTAGTATGTTCCGGCGATCGCCAGAATAATGCCCAGCAAAATCAAAAACTTATTGCGCACACTCATTTCTGTACTCCTTGCAATTGCGGCGAATGCTGAAACAGCGCGGCCGAGATGAAGTCCAGCACCGCGGCGCGGCGTTCTGCGATTCTGGCTGGCGAGAGCGGATCCACACCCATGACCGACTTCATCACCGGCGCATTCACGAAGTAAAAGACGATAAGGGCCACCATGGAAGGAATGAATTGCATGGGGCTCACCGGGCGAAACTCGCCGGACTCAATCCCCTGGCGGATCACGTCGCTCAAGCGTTTGAAGAGCGGTTGAAAATATTCCTTTGCGATGCGCTGCAAATGCGGAGAGCCGTGGCCTGCCCGCATCATCTCCACCTGCACCAGATTGCGATTGAAGTTGTGGCTGGCAATGAAGTCAAAGTACGCAGCTACGTACGTCAGCATTTTCTGGCCGGGGGGAAGGTCGCGATCGAGCACTTCCGTCATGTGGTGGCGCAACTGATGGAAGATATAGTCCAGCGCCGCGCCATACAGCGATTCTTTGTCTTTGAAGTAATAGTAGAGAAGTGCCTTGTTGACCCGGGCCGCGCGAGCGATGGAACCGGTGCGGGCGCCGGCAATGCCTTGCTGCGCGAACTCGCGGATGGCCGCCTGCAGGATGGCGTTGCGGCTGCGCTCAGGATGCCGCCGGGTTCCGGGGCGGGTTCGAGAGCTGATGGTATTCATGACGATTAATTAACCGGTTAGTTAGATCATAGTGTAAGCGGGACGGATCCGCAAGCGCGGTTTGGGCTGTAGGATCAAGCCTTTATAACTCCTCCGCGGCGGCATCCCGAAACTCGGCGAACTTCAGCCGAGTGTGGGATCTCGCGCCGGGCGCCTAGACCGTGGGCTTTGCAACACTCCCCGCCAGATTCCTCGCCCCGCTGGGGAAAGCGCGGGGCGTCGGGATGACGCCCTGTTCCCACATGCTCTAACGAAAACGCGACGCTCGATTAAGGCGTTAGCCTGAACACCACTCCGCACCCCTCACCCTCCCAGCAGGAGGAGTCGCCGCCATACATTGTGGTCCCATAGAGGTTCCCTTTGGCGTCCTGGATCACTGCCGCGTAGGGCAAAGCACCGTCCGATCCGCCTGTGAAGGCGTGCAGCACAATTTCCCTTCCCGCCCTACTCACCTTAAGCGCCACTCCACATCCTTGGGTGTCCCCGGCCGGACAGGAAAGGTCGCCGCCGGTGCTAGTGGCCCCGTGGGACACCTCGCCACATCCATAATCTCAGAATCCCGCGCCCACCAAGCGTTCCAGGTTGATCGGGTTGTTCTCCGAGTCGCCTTTCATCATCTTCTCGACGTACTTGGCGATCATGTCCACTTCTAGGTTGACCGGGTCGCCGCGTTTGAGCGACTTCAGGTTGGTCATTTCGACGGTGTGCGGAATGATGGCCACATCCACCCGCGTGCCTTCGATTCTGGCGACGGTCAGGCTGATGCCTTCGATCGACAGTGATCCTTTGAAAATCACGTACCGGGCAAGGCCAGCGGGAATCTCGATGCGCAGCCAGAAGTTGTCGGTATCGGGAATGGGATCAAGCGCCAAAAACGTGCCCGTGCCATCGACGTGGCCTTGGACGATGTGGCCGCCGAAGCGTCCGTCGGCGCGCAGCGGCAGTTCGAGATTGACCTCGGCACCTTCCTTGATGCGAGAGAACGACGTGATGTTCCAGGTTTCTTCGGCCAGATCAAAGCCGACCGAGTTGGGCTGGATATCGACGGCAGTAAGGCAGACGCCGCTAACCGCGATGCTGGAGCCGGTTTTCAGTTCTTTGACCAGCAGAGACGAGGAAACAGTGAGACGGCGGTTGCCGTGTGCGTGAGTGATGCGGGTAACGCGTCCGACTTCTTCGATGATGCCAGAGAACATGGGAGAACCTCAGTTATCAGTTATCAGTTATCAGTTATCAGTTGCCAGTTGTTAGGGGTCAGGAGTCGGTCGCCAACCTTAAGCCCAACGCTCAGCAAAATTCCTCGCCGCCGGCTAAGCATCGAAATTCTCGCTGACTCCCGACTACCGACTCCAGACTACTCACCCGTGCGGATCTTTCAAATACCCTTCCACCGCAAAATCTTCTCCGAAACGATACAATTGTATCGACTTTACCTGAGCCGCGTCGGTGATCCGGGGAAAACCCGGCCCGGCGGCGAATGGAACCGAACCCGATCCCGCCAGAATCTTCGGGGCATAGTACAGAAAAACCTTGTCCACAATTCCGGAGGAGAGCGCCGCCCAATTGACCATGGCGCCGCCTTCGATCATCAGGCTGATGATTTCCCGCTCGCCAAGATAACGCAGGACGGCGGGTAGGTCTGGATGACCCTCGGGCGTGGGGCTCGGAATCTGCGTCACCTGAACCCCGCAGCTAAGCAGTCGCTTCTTCTTATTTTCCTCAGCGAACGAACACAGCACCAGCAGATCATCTTTTGCCGTCTTAACCAGTCGCGATTCCAGCGGCAACCGCAGGCCGGAATCGAGAATCACGCGCAGCAACGGGCGTCGGCGCGGACGGCCGCTGCGATCGGTGAGCAGGGGGTCGTCAGCGATTACCGTGCCCACGCCCACAAGAATGGCGTCATGCCGGTGGCGGAGTTGCTGCACGTGGACGCGAGCAGCCTCGCTGGTGATGTAGCCAGCGGAAGCGGCTGCAGCGCCGAGAGCCGTAGGGTTGTTCGGGGCACTGGGTGGAGGAGCGATTTTGCCGTCCAGCGTCATCGCCGCCTTCATCGTCACGAAGGGCACACGATGACGGATGTAGCGTGCGAAAAACTCATTGAGCGTTTTGGCTTCGGCTTCGAGGAGTCCAGTTTCGACCTGGATTCCGGCGGCTCGCAGGCGCTCGAATCCCGCTCCGGACACGCTGGGATTCGGATCGGCCATGCTGGCCACGACGCGACCGATGCCGGCGGCTATGAGGGCGTCGGCGCAAGGCGCAGTGCGGCCTTGGTGGGAACAAGGTTCGAGATTGATGTAGAGAGTTGCTCCGCGAGATTTGCCGCCGGCTTGATCGAGAGCGAGAATCTCCGCGTGCTTGACGCCGTCATAAGTGTGGAAGCCTTCGCCAACGATTGTGCCTACGGAATCGACGACGACGACGCCGACACAGGGGTTGGGCGAAGCCAAGCCGATCCCCTGGCGCGCCAGATCGAGAGCGCGGCGCATGAAGTTTAAGTCTGTGGTGGGCATCGTGCTTTCTTGCCACGGAGACACGGAGTCACTGAGCAACTTCTGGCAACTCCGTCTCTTTGGATCGCACGTTCTTACTCCGTGTCCCGGTGCCTCCGTGGTGAAGAATCATGCGAACAACGACTCTACAAAATCTTTCGGATCGAACGGCAGCAAATCGCCCGCCTTTTCACCCACGCCAACATAGCGCACCGGCAATCCCAGTTCGCGGCAGATCGCGACCACGACTCCTCCTTTGGCGGTGCCGTCGAGCTTGGTCAGAACAATACCAGTAACGCCAGCCGACTCGGTAAACTGGCGCGCCTGCTGCAAGCCGTTCTGGCCGGTGGTCGCGTCCATGACCAGTAGCGTTTCGTGCGGCGCGCCGGGAATGATGCGCTGGGCAGTGCGGCGCATCTTGTCGAGTTCGGCCATCAGGTTCGACTTGGTGTGCAAGCGGCCGGCGGTGTCCACGATCACGTAATCGGTGTGGCGGGCCGACGCGGCCTGCAGAGCGTCAAACAGCACAGCTGAAGGATCGCCACCGGGCTTGGTGCGGATAACCTCCGTTCCGGTCCGCTCTCCCCAGATCTCAAGCTGATCGATGGCAGCGGCACGAAAGGTGTCAGCCGCGCAAAGCAGGACGGACTTGCCCTGGGCACGAAACGTCTGCGCCAGCTTGCCAATCGTGGTCGTCTTTCCGGTGCCGTTTACGCCAACCACAAGAATCACTTCCGCCGTGCCGTCAACTTTCTGCACCGGGACCTTGTTGGCCGCGCTCAGAATGGCCAGCAATTCCTCTTTCAGCAAGCGCTTGAGTTCTTCAACGTTCTTGATCTGCTTGCGGTCAGCTTTCTCCCGGAGCTTGCCGAGAACTTCGCGGGTGGTGGTACTGCCGAGGTCGGCCGAAATCAGCGTCGCTTCCAAGTCTTCCAAGGTGGAGCGGTCGATCTCCTTGCCGAAAGAGACCACGTCTTCGATGCGCTCGCTGAGGTTCTCGCGGGTACGCGTCACCGCTTCCTTCATGCGCTCGAAGAAGCTGGGCTTTTGTTTCTCGTCCGGGCTGCCGAAAAGGGTTTGGATCATAAAGTATCGGAGGGCAAGCATCAATTATAGCGGCGCGGAAGAGAAAGGCGTATCGCAGAGCAGCCGGGAAACTTAGAAGCCGGGCACTTCGGCAAACGCCGCAGTGTCGTCGCTGGCCGCTGGCTCCGAAGAAGCTGCGACTGAAATGGGCAGAGAGACGGTGATCGATGCAGCGGTTGCTGCGCTGGCGGCCGTCGGAACTGGTATGGAGGGAGGCGGAACTGTGATTTCGCCGCGTTCGCACAGGGCGATCATAGCGGCGGCGGCCACAGGGTCGAGACGTTTGCCAGAGAGTTTCTTGATAATGCCCAGGGCTTCGTCAATGCTATGGGCTCGTTGATAAGGGCGATTGGTTGTAACTGCATCAAAAGTGTCGGCGACGGCGATAATGCGCGCCAGAAGCGGAACCTCGTCGCCCTTGAGCCCGTGAGGATAGCCGCGGCCATCGAGTGATTCGTGGTGCAATTCGATGCCGGGAATCATGTCTTTCAACTGAGCGACTGGACTCAGAATGTTGGCGCCCTTGGTGGTGTGGGTCTTCATGATCTCGAATTCTTCCTTGGTCAGAGCGCCGGGCTTCTTGAGGATGCGGTCTTCGATGCCGATCTTGCCGACATCGTGCAACTGGGCGGCGATCCGAACCACCTCGATGTAGTCTTCGTAGATGCCCATTTCGCGGGCAATTATTACGGAATACTTGGTCACGCGATCAGAGTGGCCACGGGTGTAAGGATCTTTTTCGTCAACCGCGCCGGCCAGCATCTGGATGGAGCTCATGAAGAGCTCGCGGTTCTCCGCCGCCGCTTGTTTGAGGTCGAGCACGAAATGCTCGAGTTCTTGCGACATAACATTGAAAGTGGCCGCCAGTTCGCCAATTTCGGTGCGGCTCTTGACCTGCACACGCTGCGAGAAATCCCCGCGAGCAATGGCACGGCTGAAGCGAGTGAGAACTGCCAAGGGATTGGTGAGCCGGCGCGCCGCAAAGATACTGATTCCCACGCTGAGAGCCACCGCCATCTCGGCTAGGATGTGAGCGGTGCGTTGCATTTCGAAGACGCCGCGGTAAGCCTCGTCCCGCGGTTTCTGTACGATCACCGCCCAGTCCAGGTTGCTGACGGGGCTGGAGGTGCCGAGCATGGGGACGGCTTTCTTTCCGCTGCCGACGGTAAATTCGCGGGTGGCAGCGATCATCTGGGCTTTGCCGCCTTGTTCGACAAAGTTACGCACGATTTCCAGGTGCGTCATGTCCTGGCCGGTTGCGTAATCCGAGGTTGCGCCCGCCACCAAGCGGCCCTGGCTGTCCACCACATAGGGAGTCAAACCGTTACGGCGAACTTCTTGCAACCGGCCAATCAGAAACTGCAAGTCGACTAGCGAACCGAGCATCCCCAGGAAACGATGCTCGTACACCACCGGTGTGCTGACCAGCATCACTGTGCGCGCCGATTTGCCGGTGCCGACTACCAGCGGCTGGCCGTTGTAGATACGGCCCTCGCGGGCGGCGGAGTAGGCTCGCTCCAGTTCTCGTTGCAGGAAGGCGTCGGGAGCAATGCGGCCGGCCGAAATTCCCTTGCCTTCGGCATTTAGCAATGTGGCATACGCTAGATCTTCGTTGGAAGAGACAAACTGTTCGAGCAGGGCCCTCAGTTCCGGGGCTTGCACGTGCTCTGCGGTAATGTCACCGCCGCTGGCTACCTGAAGCGCAGAAGACAGGTTGTCCTGCATCATCCGCAGGGATTGCTGGTGCTGGGAAATGTCATCCGCCAGAGAACGCGTAACCGTATTCTGCAGGAGCCGCTCGTTGGTGATCAGGCGGTCGCGGTTGATGGACTCCACTTGCGTCGAGTAGAAATACATGGGCACGACGCTCACCAGCACAAGCACACTTAGGATGACGTAGAGAATCGGCAGGCGGGATGGCGACAGTAATCTTATGGCCAAGACAGCCCCATAGCACCGCTGGAAACGGCACTTGACGACGATTTCAACATGAGTTTACGTGGAATGCCTAGGCTGGCGCAGCCTCACGATAGGGACAGTTACCATGACCAAAGTACTACATGCGATTGGGTACCTCCGGAAGACACCTCGCACGCGAGCCGGGAGAACAAAATGGCGTATGTAATTGTCTGGGAATTCCGGGTCATTCCGGGCATGGAAGAACAATTCGAACGAGCTTATGGAGCGGATGGCGACTGGGTTCAATGTTTCCGACGCGACCCCGCCTACATTCACACTGACCTGCTGCGCGACGCGCGAGATGCGGGGCGTTACTTGACTGTGGATGTCTGGGAATCAGAGACGGCATACGAGGCATTCCGCACCGCCCACAAGAATGAGTACAAAGAAATCGACGCACGATATGAAACCTTGACCGAGAGTGAGCGGGAGGTGGGAAGGTTCGCGGCGCTAATGGCTTGACGTGGTGGCGCGCAGTGGCCGGTGCTCCATGTTCAGGGGCCAACTCGGTACAGCCCGGTCTCGCTCTTCGAGCCGCGCGTCATCAGCTCGTGGATGGCTTCACGCGGGGACTTCCCACGGTGCAGTACGGCGTCTATCTGCTCGGTGATGGGCATCTCAACCCCGCGTGAGCGGGCGAGCTCCAGAGCGGCGTGAGTGGTGAAAACGCCTTCCGCCACGGTGCCTCGCATGCCGGCAATGATCTCCGAAAGCTGCCGGCCACGCCCAAGTTCGATGCCGACGCTGCGATTGCGCGAGAGGTCTCCGGTACAGGTCAGAACCAGGTCGCCGAGTCCCGCAAGGCCGGCCGTAGTCTCCGCGCGCCCGCCGCAGGCTACAATCAAGCGGGTGATTTCCGCAAGGCCGCGCGTAATGAGCGCTGCAACCGAATTGTGTCCAAGGCCAAGACCGTGGCACACGCCAGCGGCGATGGCAATAATATTCTTCAGTGCGCCGCCCAACTCAACCCCCACCACGTCTGCGTTGGTGTAAACCCGAAACCGCGGATCGCTAAACTCGCGTTGCACGGTTTCGGCAAGTCCGGCGTCCTGGGAAGCGATGGTGATCGCGGTAGGATCACCTCGCGCAACTTCCTTCGCAAACGATGGACCACTGAGGGCCCCCACTCGCACCCTTGCACTTGAAGCTTCGACCACCTGCGCAATCACTTCTGTCATACGCAAAAGGGTCTGTTCCTCAAGGCCTTTGGTCGCGCTCACGAACAGCATGTTGCCGGTAAGCAACGGCCTCATTTGCTCGAACGTGGAACGGCAGAATTGCGCCGGCGTGGCGCTAACCACGATTTCTGCATTTTCAAGCGCCAAGCTGCTATCGCCCGTAACCGAAACCGTATCGGGTATTTCCTGCCCGGGAAGAAAAAGCTCGTTCACGCGTCGCGACGAGATGGACTCCCGCACCTCTGGTTCGCGCGCCCAAAGCCGGACTTGATGGGTCCGTCTGCGGCCCAAAACAATGGCAAGCCCAGTGCCCCATGCGCCGGCGCCGATGACCGCGATCTTCATTGACGACTCCCTTGCAAGCGCGGCTCAGTCCCCGCCATCAGCCGCCGGATGTTCGCGTGGTGCCTGATAACGATGAGCAGAGAAGCCGCAGCCATGAACGCAAACATGCCTGGAACGCCGCGGTACGGCTCCAGCAGCCAGGCAATGAACGGGAACAAGGCGGCGGCGAAAATGGAAGCCAGCGCAACGTAGCGAAAAACCAGCAGAACCACGATGAAGACACACACGACAATGAGAACCGTCTTGGGAGCCAGCGGCAAGAAGGCTCCCAAACCCGTAGCAACTCCTTTTCCGCCGCGAAACTTAAGCCAAACCGGAAACATGTGACCCACAACCGCCGCGAAAGCCGCCCAACCAGCTAGCCAAGCCAAAGAAGGAAACAGCCTAAGCACAATGGTGACTGCCGCGAGGCCCTTCAGTGCGTCCAAGAACAAAGTCAGGACGCCCAGGGCCGGCGACTTACGCGAAACATTCGTAGCGCCGATGTTGCCGCTGCCCGATTGGCGCACGTCTTCGCCGTGAAACATTCGAACCAATAAATAGCCAAAGGGAATGGAACCCAGCAGGTAGCTGAGAGCAACCGTGATCAGGAATGAGGTCATTCGATTTTCATGCTGCCGGGGCAAACCGCTCCTCGTCGGCTGGGCCGCTGGCGCTACCCTAGTTCAAAATTTGCCAACTTGGTGTAGCGCGAGCCTCCGCGCATCAGCTCACTTCGAAAAAGAAAAAACTCCCGGGCAGTCATGGTACCAAACTCGGGAACCGGCATGGCAGCCAGCTTCTCCTGCAGCAGGCGGAAATTACGATTCGGTCCATCTCCTTTTCGCCAGCCCGGAGCGCCAGAATGTCCTCCGCCCCGCGCCAGAGTCAGGTGCGGACTGAAAGGATGGTCTTCCTTTGAAATGCCCAGCGAGGATGTCGCGGCATCGATCGCGCCAGCCAGCGCGGCCAGTGCTGGGCCGGACTCGATACCAATCCAAAACACCCGAGCTGCTTTAGGAGTCGGGAAGAACCCCACGCCGCGAATACTGAGATCGAACCCTCCGCAACGAATGGCGGCCAGCACGCGCTCGATTTCGTCCACTTTTTCGACCGGCTTCTCGCCGATGAACTTCAGGGTCACGTGCAGAGACTCTGGCCGCACCCATCGCGCGTCGGGCGCAAAGCCGCGCACACCTTCGAGAAAGCGCACGATGCGCTGGCGGATGGCGTCGTCAATATCGAGAGCAATGAAGATGCGCATGGCTGTTGGCTTTTGGCTCTTAGCCTCTAGCGTAGTGTGACGAAGGCAGCGGGGCAAGGGCAGGCTTCGCCGAACGTCCGGTGGAACCCATATCTGCTGCAAAGAAAAATGTCCCTAAAATATTGAATACAAAGGGTTGGGGTGGGGGGATATCGAGTTAAGCTGTTGATTACAAATGAGTTAGATATTAAAATATAGATAACAAAGGACTTATGGTGGTGTATGTTAGCATAGTAGTAAACAGCCTGAGTTGGCTGCTAGCTGCTAGCTCCTGGCTTTCTAGCGCAGTGTCCGCAATTCGCGGCGGAAGGCCATGACGAGCCTGACCTAAAGCTCCTGCCCTTTGGCCAGTTGGTTTGGCAGCAGGAACGTTTTGGGATACCTGCTTTCACCGCAGAGCTTGAACGAGCCGAAGTGCTTGAACCACGGCCCGTCCGGAACCTCTGGCTTTGACTCCATCCAAAGGCGCAGCTGGTTCAGGTCGGCGAGACCGATGTTGCGGTCATGCATGCGCTCGACCAGATGGTCGCGAATCGCGGAGGGAAGCCGGGGCCAGGTTTCGATCTGGGGCATTTATTCGCCAAAGACAAAGCGGCCCAGTTGGTCGCCCAGTTGTTTGACCTGTTCCGGATCGCTGGCGGCGCGGAAGCGTTCCGCCAACTGGAAGAATGCTTTCTCTTTTTGCTGTTGGGCGTCGATCCCCAGTTCGATGAGTTCCACCAGCACGCGATTGTCGCTGAGATCGCGCTGACGGGCCAGGGTTTCAACTTGTCTGGCAATCTTAGGCGGCAGGGTTACGCTTCGCCGGACGTGCTTCGCGCGGGACTTTGCATGTGCTCGTTTGGCCATTGCCATAGTAGCACCAGTATACACCATTATGGTGCATGCAAAAGTCCCCAGCCTCCGCAAAGAACGCGGAAGGCTGGGCCACCCGCCATTGTGGTGCATTTACGAGCCCCACCCGCCGCCGTCCCACCCTTCGAAAATCGCGAAACGCGGGGGCAACGACCGCTAATCGCTGAGTAATAGGAGGTTTTATATGGCCCACTGGATAGAGTCGCTGGCAGCGGTACTGATTGCCTCCTTTAAGCCCGAAATAGAAGCGTTTCTCCGGCGGATGTACAAACGGGCTTGTCGAACGAAGGGGCGTCGCTAATCGCTCACAGTCAACTCCTCGCTATGCTTGCCCTCGTTGCAGTCCTCGGCAATGAGCTTATTTACTTGCCCAACATAGGTCGCGTTCCTGGGGTCGTCCCTGTCGTGAAGGAATATCGCAAATGTGGCGTGGCATATAACGCACTCGGTTCTGAGTGTTTCATCGAAAACCCGGTTTGAGGGAGGGCTAAAAAGGCCCTTCAGTTTTTCCAGCATTGCGGCCCCATGAAATGCGCTTAGGCGGATCGGCAATGTGCACCTCTGAGCGAAGGTCCAGTTACCTGGAGAGTGCGGTTGCCCTACGCTGGCGCTCTTTGCAAGGGTTGGGAACCGCCGACCGCACACCCGTCAATGATGTTCTGCGTTGGGTGCCGTCGTGACCGGGGCGGCGGTCCCCTGCGAAGCGCTGGCATGCTCCAACTTCTCGACATCGTGGAGCAGTTGCCTAATGCACTTCTCGGCTACGTCCGCGGTGGCTCCCTTGTACTTCGCGCCCTTACTCTCCTGCGTGCTGGTCCAGATTACGTCGCCGTCGGGGTTAACCAGACGTAACGAGACCCGCGCCTCGTCGACGGTCTGGGTGTGGGCGGAGGAGTCGCTGATGGCGCCCTGACCCACCGCAGTGCCCTCGGCGTATGAGTGCAGCTCTTGTGACCTTTTCTCCAGAGCTATCCCTTTGAGGGTGGCGTCCGCGCGTTCCCGATTTTCGGTGACCTTAAGTCGCTTGGACTCCACCAGTTCTGAAACGACTGCGGACTGTGTGCTCTGTGAGACCGGGTCATCCCCGAAGCTGTCCACATAGATGCGTTTCACTTTCAGCAGTTCGGCAGAATCGGCGTCTGCGCTCGGCCTGGCTGCTGGCGCTGGCTGCGTCGAAGAGGCAGTCCGGGCAACTACCGGAGGCGCCGTCTGAGAGCTGCCAGACGCCGTCTGAACCAGCATGAAGGCGAGTACCGCTGGGGCAAACATTTGCTACATGCCCCCCAACCCGCTCTTCCGGGCCTCATCGTCCTGGTAATCGACCTTCTTTCCAGTTCTGGCTTCCAAGGTCGCAATAGTGGTTCTGATGATCGACTTTCCTAGCTCAAACACCGCCGCGTGCTGCTTGCCTTGCTCGTCCTTCCAGCCCATCGTAAGAAAGTGTTTCCGCTTCTTAGAAAAGAGGAGCCAAGGGCTTATGGTCAGGGCGAGGCCAAGCCTGCGTCCGGCTTTCTGTCCGTACTCGAGGTCATTCACCTGGTCGTATGGAATCGCGAGTTTCCCGTCTTTGGAATCGAAGACAAAATTCTTTTCGTCCTTGGCGGAGGATTCCCCCTCGGCACCATCCTTGACCTGGTTTTCGGTCCCTCCCACATACGCTGTCTTGTCAGCGCCAAGGCCGGCAAAGGCAGCAGACTCGAACGCGAGGGCGCACAGCAAGGTCAGCGCGATCACGCGTTTTATTGCTTCCAATTCGAAGGTGCGTTTCATTGACTAGCTCCTTTACGAAAGAGGCGCTCACCGATTCGAGAAACACTTCACGGGCGCACTTCTGGGGGAAAGAGAACCTTACTCCGCAGGGTTAGGGGAGTCAATAGCTAGTACCGAGTACCTAGTAGCGAGTACCTAGCAGTTAGTCTCCGAGGGAGCGAATCAGGCCGCTCATGATTCGGCCAATCTCATCAATCTGGGTCAGAAGCTTCTCGGCTTCGTCATCCGAGAGATATTTCAATCGCCTGGCGAGCAAGGTTTGTGTCTCCAGTTCAGCCAATGAGCCGCGGGCGTGTCTTAGAAAGTGCAAGAACTCGCGCTTGTTGAAGTGGGCCTGCCCTTCGGCAATGTTGCTTGGCACCGACACCGCCGCCCGGCGAATCTGGTCAGTCAGACTGAATCTTTCGCGAGATGGAAATCTGTCAGTGGCGGCATAGACTTGAACTACGAGATCCATCGCCTTCTGCCACGCAACCAAGTCTTTGTAATGCTGTGCCATCGCCTTTTTCTCGGTACTGGCTACTCGGTACTGGGTACTGGCTTACATCAGCTTCCTTCGCACCATATCCAGTGCCTGCTGGGTGGAGAAGCGGCGAATGCGCTGGCGGTCGCCGGGCCATTTGCGCTCCACCACGTCAGTGCCGGTGCTGCTGGCCAGGGCGTGAAACACCAGCCCGACGGGCTTTTCCAACGTGCCGCCGGTGGGGCCGGCAACGCCGGTGATGCCCACTCCCAGAGTCGCACCGCAGCGGTAGCGGATGCCTTCCGCCAGAGCTTTCGCCACTTCTGCGCTTACCGCGCCGTGCCTTTCAATCATGGAGGCGGGCACGCCGGCCAACTCGGTCTTGAGTTCGTTGGAGTACACGATGGCTCCGCCGAGGAAGTAACGCGAACTGCCGCTTACCGCGGTGATGCGCTCGCTGAGCATCCCGCCAGTGCAGGATTCGGCCACAGCCAAGGTGGCGGAACGCAACTGCAAGTAGTAGCCAACGATTTGTTCCAACGTCTCGCCATTATCCGAAAAAACGGAGTCGCCGAGTTCTTCTTCGAGCTTCCCTGCCAGTTCGTCCACGCGCTGCTGCGCGGAGTCGAGAGAGTTTGCACGGCATTTCAAGTGCAACTGGACCTCGCCCGCTCCGGCCAGAATCGTAGTCTGCACATCGTCCCAGCGCGAGTAGATGGGCGCAACCCGCGAGTCGCACTGGGATTCGCCCATCCCCGTGACCTTCAAAACGCGCGTGGCGATGAACTGCGCCGGGACCTTGGTCCGCAAACGCTCCACGCAGTGCTGGTCGAAAACACCCTTCAGTTCGAATGGCGGCCCAGGAAGCAGCAGAACGATCTTGTCTTTGCTTTCATATTTTCCGCCGATCCACTGGCCGGGGGCCGTGCCATTGGCATTGGGCAGCACGGTAGCGCCGGAAATAACATCCGCCTGCTTCACATTGTTGGCCGACATCTTCCAACCGCGCACGGCAAATCGCTGCTCAAGCGCGGCAACCATCTGCGGGTCGCGGTGCAGGGTAAGACCCAGCGCTTCTGCTACGCATTCGCGCGTGATGTCGTCTTCGGTAGGGCCAAGCCCTCCCATGAAAATAACAATGTCAGCGCGGGAAAGTGCGAGAGAAGCTGCCTGGGTAAGATGCGCCGGATTGTCGCCGACCACCGTCTTGAAAATCACTTCCACGCCAAGCTGATTGAGCTTTTCCGTCAGGTAAAGAGAGTTCGTGTCCTGCCGAAACGGCGTGAGCAGCTCCGAGCCGATGGCAATGATCTCGGCATTCATCGACAAAAGTGTAAATGAAAACCAGCCGCGACAGCGGGCGGAGCAGGTTATGCGGGATAATCTACCAGCGGAAGTCCCTGAATGCCCCACACCAGATGGTGCAGCGCGTTGTGCGTGGCCAGAACGACAGACCGCCCAGGAGCAAAGGCCAGCCCCACCAAACTGTTTCCCGCGACTTCGATAGAGGCTTGGCCATCCGGAGTAATCTTCACGATGCCACGTTGGCCGGCAAGCGAAGCCGCCACGTAGAGATTGCCATCGACGTCGAAAGCCAAGCCCTGCGGCCTTCCCAGACCCCGATAGAAAGTTGAGACGCTGCCCTGCGGATCGATCTTGTGAACCACATCGTAGCTGGAAGTGGTGGGGCCGGTAACGAACAAGTCGCCGTGCGGGCCGAATGCCAAGTGATAGGCCGAGACGCTGGGTTCCATGGTGGCGAAAACAAAAATCTGCCGGTCAGGGGCAATCTTGAAGATGGTGCCGCTGCGATCGCCGACGTAGAGATCCCCCTTCCGGTCGAACGCTAAGCCAGTCGCGACGCCCATGCCCTCCGCGTAAGGCGCCATGGTGCCGTTGGGGGCCACGCGGTACACCGTGCCCTCCAGCCGCGAAGAGACGTACATCTGGCCGTCCTTGTCGAAGGCGATGGAAGTCGCATTCATCAGGTCGGTCAGAAATGGTTGAACCTTGTAATTGGTGTCGATCTTGAATATGGAAACCGGAACCTTCTGCCCGCGGCTGCCGGAAAACGTGGCGAAGATGTTGCCTTCGGCATCCAGCGCGGGATTGGCGACGGGATGCAGTTCATCAGCGATCGGAACCGCCACCTTGACCGGGTGCGGGTTACTGCGTTGCCCGTTGGTGGAGACGACGACTGGCCCGGAAGATGCTCCGTCCGGCACGCGAGCAATGACGAAATCGTCGGAACTGATAATGACCGCGCCTTCCACGTCGCCGAATTGAACGCGCGGCCGGCGTAACTCGGCTGGGCGAAGCGCGCTTCCAGTGATTCGGATATCTCCACCCGGCAGAGCGGCCGCGGGAGACACACTCTCAATGTGCGGCTTGCCATTCACGTTCTTCTTGCCCAGCAATCGCTCAGAAATCCCCATCGACTTGTGTCTTCCTTGTTGCGACCCGTAAAAACTATTTCCCCAACACCCCGAAGTGCAGCAAAGCTTGCACGACGATTAGTGCGTAAACTCCTGCGCCCACGTCATCGAGCACGATGCCGTAGCCCTCCGGAAGCTGTTCCAGCTGGCGCACCGGCGGAGGTTTGACGATATCGAACCCACGAAAAAGTATAAAGCCCGCCAACAGAGTTTTCCATGTCACCGGAGCCGCGATCAGGGTGATGAGTTGGCCGGCGACTTCGTCGATGACCACGAATTGCGGATCCTTAAGCCCGGAAGCACGGGCCACTTGCGTTGCCGCAGGAATGCCGATGGCAACAACAAAGACCGCCAGAAGAATGACAGCGCATGTTTGCCAGCCAGCAGCAATCCGGCGGCTGAGCAGCCACCAGAGAAGAACGGTTGCCGCCGATCCCCAACTGCCGGGCCCCGGACGGAGTCGTCCCGCCCCAAAGAAAGTGGCGACGAGACTTGCCCAGAGCGGGGCCGGCGGGACGCCAGCGCTTCGATTGATGGTGGATTTCATGTAGCGCCGCCGTCCTCGGCGGCTGTCGTGGGGGCATCTTGCCCCCACAACCAGACCCATGGCCAGTCGTGCAGCCCAGCCTCAGCCGGATTATCCGCGAGATACCCCACCACGCGTTCGAGGTCGTCTTCATCTCGAATGAGATGATCGTAGTACTCCCTCTGCCAAAACGAGCCTTTCATTCCCAGTGACGCGTTGCATTTCTTGGCTGTGAAAGATTTCCAGGAGTGAACCACTGATGACAGTGCTTGCCCCGGAAACAAACGAGCAACCACATGCACATGATTGGGCATGATGCACCAGGCCAGGAGGCGGTACCGACTGTCGTCGAAATGACGAAGAGTTGACGCCACGATGCTTGCGATTGCTGGTTCCTTCAAACGGCAAGCCCCGGCACCAGAATCGAGATAACGTTCGATCTTCACTGTCGAAAGCCGTTGAAGTTTTCGGTGTTCATCTGGTGAGAGTTCGCGCCCGGCTTGAGCGGCAGTTTTCACAATCGCCTCACGCTCCGATTCGATGGTTTGAAGTACGGATCGTGGGAGAGAGTCGGCTAGCCGGAACGTGACGAAATACGTCGCGCTGTCCTTCTCCCAGTGCGGCAAATGACCTCGGTCGCGAATTGTCACCGTGCCGAAGCGGGGGCGGGACGCCCCCGCGACAGCCGGCGGGACGCCGGCGCTACGATTGTTGGCCTCTTCAGTCTTCATCCGGATCGCTGCTCTTCTCCGGCAAATCCGAGATGTCGGTTACCGGCGACGAGATCACATACGCTCCACTGGCCCACTTTCCCAAATCGATCAACCGGCAGCGCTCACTGCAGAAAGGAAATTCTGTATCGTTTGCCTTCACCGGCTTCTTGCAAGTCGGGCATTTGAGCGCGATCGAACGCTTGCGCGGCATAATATTCACACGATCTTCGCAACCAGATCGTAATCGTAAGCCTCTATGATCTGGCAACGATAAAACTCGCCCGGCTTTGGATCAAGGCCCTCGGGCACGTCGTTGATGAAAACCTTGCCATCGATTTCCGGTGCGTGCATGGCGGTCCGGCCTTCGAGTAGAAGTTCGCTTTCTTCCGAGGGGCCCAGCAGAAGCAGATCGAATTCCCTGCCTACGAGTGCTTTCTTTTTCTTCTTGCTGATGCGGCGCTGAATCTGCATCAAGTGCTTGCGCCTAGATTCAATCTCGCGGGCCGGAAGTTTGCCGGGCAACGAGAACGCGCCGGCACCTTCCTGATCCGAATATCCAAACGTGCCCATCCAGTCAAATTGCGCCTCGCGCACGAAGTCGCATAGCTCTTCAAACTCTCTCTCAGTTTCGCCGGGAAAGCCCACCACAAACGACGTGCGCAGCGTCACGCCAGGAATCGCGCGCCGCATCTTTTCGATCGACCGCAGGAAAATGCCGCTGCCACCGCCGCGCTTCATCCGCTTCAATACGGATGACGAAGCGTGCTGCAAAGGAACATCGATGTACGAGCAAATTTTCTCGTGCGCGGCGATCGCTTCCAAAAGGCGGCCGGTGATCTTGTTGGGATAGGCGTAGAGAAAACGGATCCAGCGCAACTGGTCGATGCCTGCCAGCTTTTCCAGCAGCAGGGCAAGCCCATCTTGCAGGCTGAAGTCCTCGCCGTAGCAGGTCGTATCCTGCCCAATGAGGGTGATCTCGCGAACTCCGCCGTGCGCGAGACGCTCTGCCTCCGCAACCACCGATTCGAAGCGGCGGGATCGGAACTTGCCGCGCAACTGCGGAATGATGCAGAAGCTGCAAGGATGATCGCAGCCTTCTGCAATCTTCATGTAGGCGGTGTGGGCCGGCGTGGTTAAGATGCGCGGCGTGGCTTCGTCATAAAGGTAGTTGGGAAGGTCAGAGATAGCGCCATCCCAAGACTCGCGGGAGAAGCGGCCCTGCACCTCGCGAGCTTCGCCTTCAGCGCGAGAGCCTAGAATCCGAAAAGGAGAACCGAGCGGCGCGGGTTTCGCCACTCCCACGGCAGACAGGATATTCTCCAATTCGCCGGTGCCGACTACGGCATCGACTTCGGGAATGTTCTTGCGAATCTCATTGCGAAATCGCTCCACCAGGCAGCCTGCGACGACGAGTTTGCGAGTTCGTCCTTTGTTTTTTTGGCGGGCCATTTCGAGGATGGTTTCGACCGATTCCCGCTGTGCGGTTTCGATGAAGGAACAGGTGTTCACCACAATGACGTCGGCGTCTTCGGCGTTTGGGGTAAGACTCACCCCGGACCGCGCCAGCATGCCCATCATGACTTCACTATCAACCAGGTTCTTGGGACAGCCCAGGCTTACGAATCCGACTTTAAGAGGCTCGGCGTTCTGGCCGGTGGACTCGCGCTGTTGTTCGAGAACTGCAGTGGACTTCAGGTGGGGCATGGAATTTACACATTTTAGCATTTCGTTCGATGGACCATCGCGCGGTCGGAGCTAGCGGTAGTGGGTCAGTTTGGGAAGGAAACGAGCCAGACGCGCGATTGCTGTGTCGCAAAGAACGCGACACTTCGCGCGGCTCGCCCAGATCCTTCGCGGCGCAAAGAACGCTTGCTCAGGATGACAATCAAACTGACCCACTACCGAACTAGCGCAGCGCCGCGGAGATCTGCTCATAAAGCTCCGGCAATTGGCGGGCATCATCGGGAGAAGCGCCGAAGCGCGCCCGTTCGTAGTGCTCGGTGAACTCAGCAACGATTTTCTTCACGGGTTGATGTAACAGGGAGTTAGCGAATTCCTGCGGAGTTTGGGCCGGAGACTTCGGCCAGCCCCGCTTAGCAAGTTCGCGCGTCATGCGTTGATACCAGATAGTTGAGGCGAGCGTTGGCGCCCGGTCGGGCTGCGCTGCGATGCGCCTCACGCGCAGCGCCCGCCATAGGCGACCCAAGTTTGCGGCCACCAGCAACAAGATCGTGACAACAACAGCCCCGGCACTCCAGTGTCCCGGTGCCTGGGTGACCGTTTGTTGCGTGCGTCGGGCTGCCACTAGCATGTCCTCATAGCGCTGCCGCGCCCAGGAATGCAGCTTCTGATACCACCCGAAGCCATCACGCGCGACCTGCCGGCCCAGGGAATATTGATGCGCAGAATCGTAGTTGACAACCCAGTCCCGCCAGAATGATGCCATCGCATCGAGGTACAACATGATCCTGCCCAAACCTGAGCGGACTTCCGGCAAGCCGGCCGGCGTGGGGTCAAAGCCGATCCACCCGTACCCCGGAAAGTAAACTTCCACCCACGAGTGCGCATCGCTGCCCCGGATAAGATATTGTGCGGTCACGTCGTTGAACTCGCCGGTACGGAAACCGTTCACTACACGCGCAGGAATCTGAAGCGTGCGAAGCATCACTGCCATCGCCGAAGCAAAGTACTCGCAGTGGCCTTGTTTACGCTCGAACAGGAAATCAGCAATCGCATCCCGCGGCTGGGTGCGTGGAAGTTGCAGGGTATATTCGAAGTGAGTTCGCAAATAACTTTCCAGAGCTGCGGCCTTATCATAGCTGGTGGGAGCGGATCTGGTGATCTGGGAAGCCAGGAGCGCGATTCGCGGGTCCATGCGCGGAAGCTGCAAACCAGTTTGCAGAATTTCCGGCGGATAAAAATCCGAGGCGTTACGCAACTCATCGGCTGACGGCTGCGCAATGTTGGAAGTAGCCTCATAGCGAGTGACCGGACGTTCAGGATCCAGATTGAATATCGCGCCGCCCGCATCCGTGGCGATCGCCTGGTAGTTGCCTTCAAGCGAAAGTGGCGTGGGCGCCAGAAAGAAAACGCTGGCCGACAAGGGCTCCATCAGCACACGGTAGTGCACGCGGCGAGATGTTTGTTCCAGCGGATTTTCCCTGCTGGGCCATTCAGCTTGCGCGAAAACAAATCTGCCATCCCGGTTGGAAAGCAGGTGGCGCGCGTGCGGGTTGGACCAGGTCCTGCCATCAAAAACGCTCAACGCCACGCCGCGCCATTTCAGATCGAACGCCCCATGCGGGTCGCCGTCAATCTTGATGCGCATGACGAGAGCGCTGGACTGCTGGATTTGCCCGATGCGTCCGAGCCGCACTTCATCGCTGAATCCGGTGGCGATGTCATTGTCCGGCGCATAGGCGCCCAGGTAACCACTGGATACGCGCGGCAACAGAAAGAAGATGGCTGTGCCTCCCAGCAGAATCAGAAACACAAGCGTGGGAGACACTCCGGCGACCGAACGTCCCATTTGTCTGGCGGCGATTTTCGGGGCGGCAAAACTGGCCTGCACAGCCGCCTTTTTTGCAGAGCGTCGCATTTCCATCAGGATGAATGTGGCCACCGCCGCCAACAGAAAAAGCCCAAATGCCAGAAGAAAGCTGCTATCCACGGTGAGCACCGAGGCAGCCAGCACCATAAGAAACGAGATCACAGTAAGGAAGTAATAGTCGCGATCGCGATGCGCCGAAAACAGACGTATTACCATAATGAACAGCACAAGGTGGACCGTAGCGTTCAAGAAGCCGTGGCCGAGCAACATGTAATCCAGCAGATAAAACGCGACGTAGCCGAGAGTCAGGGTCGTCGTCCATTGCTCCGGGATGAGGAATCTCCAGCCTGCGGCTAGCTGATATCCACGGATGAGAAGCGCGGCGCCAACCAGTAGATTCATCACCATTCCGAGGGTTCCGGTTGTGGCCAAAGTGATGAATCCCGTCAGGACCAGCAGGTAGAGCGCGACCTGGAAGTAGCGTTCAATCGCTGCTCCCATACCGTCGCCTCCAGATTGATGCGCTTCTGGCATGACTGATGTCTATTTTCGGCCATTTGCAGCGGAATGAGAAGGGTACGGGTTGAAGCCAGGCTCGTTGTTGTTCTGAACATCGGCTTGTGCATGGGCATCAGCCTGGCTGGTACACTCGGGGCAGTGGAGCATGGATGAAAACATTCCGGATGATTGTTCCAGCCCTTAGCTTCGTAGCCATGGCGCTAGCACCGCTCTACGGCGGCACAGCGGACCTGACTTCAAGAAGAGTCCAGTGCGAAGGCAGCGAATACCGATACTTTCTGTTTTCGCCGGGCAAGGGCGACCCGCACGAGCCATGGCCGGCCTTGCTCATGTTGCACGGCGCGGGCGACCAGGCAAGCAACTTCATCGAAACCTGGACGCACATGGCGGCCAGGCAACACATCGTTCTGATTGCGCCGGACCTTCCCCGCGATCCCAAGTTTGAAGATGTCGCGCCGAAAGTGTTTCGCTGCGTAGTGCAGGATGCGATGCAGCAGGTGACATTGGACCGCCAACGCATCTACGTATTTGGCCACTCGATGGGCGGATACCTTGCCTACGATGCTGCCATGTTTGATTCTGATTACTTTGCGGCTGTGGCCGTTCATGCCATGTTCATTAGCGAGGAGTACCTGTGGATTTTGGGCCACGCCACTCGCAAGACTCCTATTGCGATCTATAGCGGCGACCAGGACCCCTTCGTGCCGATCCAAAAAGTGCGGGAGACTCGAGACCGGTTGGTCAAAGCGGGGTTCCCGGTTCACTTTATCGAAATGGAAGGACACGATCACAACTACTATGCGGTCGCCGATGACGTGAACGAGGGAGCCTGGAAATTTCTCAGCGGCCAGCAGTTGCCTGCACACTAAAGTGGAACCTGTCCGGTGTTCTGCGGTCACGTTCGGCTGGTCCTCGCACCCGCCACATGAACGGATGTTAGAATGGTTGGGGTCAGGCATCAGCCCCGCGCGACGTCTTCCCGCCAACCCCGCCAGGTCCGGAAGGAAGCAACGGTAACGGGCTCTTGCGTGTGCAGTGGGTTGCTGGTGCCTGGCTTTTGTAGTAACATGGCGTCCCTCTTGGCATTTGGCCAAGGGTGAGGTTCCAGCTAAGGAGGACGACATGAAGATCTTCGCCGCAACGACTCTGCTGCTGGCCGTTGTGGGGCCGGCACTTGTTCACGCTCAAATTTCCAGCTTTCCCCACGTGGTAATCGTAGTCCAGGAGAACCGCACTCCGGACAATCTCTTTCAGGGGCTGTGCGGAGCCAACGGATCGCTTTGCCCGAACCCGTACGACCTCCAGAACTATGGGTACGACAAGAAGGGGAACCAGATTTTCTTGACGCAGGAACCACTGGCGCACACTTGGGATCCCGATCATTCTCACTCCGGGTTCGTCGGGCTGTGCAACGTGAATTCCAACAACCAGTGCCAAATGGATGGACTCAGCAGCGCAAAGTGCACCCCCAACAATCCGCCGCTAGACAAGTGTTCGTTTGAGTACGTTGATCCCACCGACGTGCAGCCCTACCTCACCATGGCGCAACAGTACGGGTGGGCAAATTACATGTTCCAGACGAATCAGGGGCCTAGTTTTCCAGCCCATCAATTTATCTTTGGCGGCAGCTCCGCGCCGGACTACAACTCGGACCACAATGGCGTCTTTGCCTCGGAGAACACGAACGGCGGCACGGGGTGCGCCGCGCCTCCCGGGGCGACCGTTCAACTGATTCGGCCGCCGGGGGTAGAGAAAAAAGGGGACACGATCTTCCCTTGTTTCAACCGCAGCACCATACCGGATATCTTGCCTTCCAACGTCACCTGGCGTTACTACGGAGGCGGGACTTCATGGTGGACAGCTCCCAACGCAATTTCTGAGATATGCGGAGCCAAAGACGGAAAATGCCAGGGGCCGGAGTGGGCGAATGTCCGCCTCGACCCACAAGACGCGTTGAAAGACATCCTTAGCTGCAGTCTGCAAGGCGTGACCTGGATAACTCCCACGGGAGTGAATTCCGACCATCCTGGTGGGAACGCCAACCATCCCCACAACGGCGGGCCCTCCTGGGTGACGCAAATCGTCAATGCGCTCGGCCAAAGCTGGCAGAACAGCCAGGGCGGGGGGGTGTGCGACTACTGGGGGGCCAACCAGCCCGGCAATGAAACTGCCGTCTTTGTCACTTGGGACGACTGGGGCGGCTTTTACGATCATGAACCGCCCACGATTCTGGCCCAGCCGGAGGGTGATTACCAGTATGGATTCCGGGTGCCGTTGCTGGTCATTTCGGCCTACACGCCGACGTACGTTAGCAACTACCGCTACGATTTCGGTAGCATTCTGCGTTTCGTAGAACAAAACTATAATGGAATCGCCGGGGAGGGCGCGCTTACCTTCGCCGATCAGCGCGCCCAATTCGACCTTACGGATTTCTTCAATCTGCAGGGGTCGCCCCGTCAGTTCATCGCGATCAGCGCTCCGTTGGGTTTGAAGTACTTCCTTGAGGACAAAGAACCGCCGACTCCGCCGGATGACTACTGAGACAACGTAAAGCGCCCAAACGGCACGGACCTGCCGGCATGTGCCGCAGCAGGTTCCGTGCCAGCGTTGCCCAGTTCCTGGGTGACGGCGGCAACCCAGAGCTCTTGCGGTAGACTTTCCCCGCCCGTCTGCGTGAGAATAGCCATTTCACACTTCTTATTCGGAGAAATCATAGGGTGAGCCAACCTGTGCGGGTAAAAATCAGCGCGCTTGGAACGTACGTTCCTCCCCGGCTGCTGACCAACCAAGATCTCGAAAGAATGGTAGATACGACCAACCAGTGGATTCTGGAACGTACCGGGATTCGCGAGCGCCATCTTGTGGATAAAGGCGTAGCCACTAGCGATCTGGCCGTGGAAGCGGCCAGAATGGCGCTGGCAGAGCGCGGCATCGGGCCCAGCGATCTGGACGCGATCATCGTAGGAACGGTCACACCCGACATGTTCTTTCCCGCTACGGCGTGTCTGGTGCAGCACAAACTGGGAGCGCAAGGTATCTGGGGATTCGATGTGTCCGCCGCCTGCTCCGCGTTTCTATATGCGCTGCAGGCAGGCACGCAGTTTGTGGCCACCGGCGCCCACAAGAAAGTCCTGGTCGTAGGCGCAGATGTGATGTCGTCGATCATCGACTACACCGACCGCGCAACCTGCATTATCTTCGGCGACGGCGCAGGCGCAGTTCTGCTGGAGCCGGCTACCGAAGACGGACTCGGCATGATTGATTTCCTACACGAGATCGATGGCTCCGGCGCAATCTCGCTCTACATGCCCGGCGGAGGCAGTCTCAATCCTTCCACCCACGAAACGGTGGATAAGAAGATGCATTACGTTCACCAGGATGGTCAGGCGGTATTCAAGTTTGCCGTGCGCAAAATGGGCGAGGTGTGCGAGCGGTTGCTGAAGCGCAATGGAATGCAGCCTGAAGAGATCGACGTGTTCATTGCGCATCAGGCGAATAAGCGCATCATTACCGCGACGGCGGACCGGGTGGGCCTACGTCCGGAAACCGTGATTCTGAATATCGACCGCTATGGCAACACCACTGCGGCCACCATCCCGCTGGCCATGGAAACGGCGCGCCAGGAAGGCAAACTGAAGAAGGGCAGCCTGGTGCTGTTGGCCGCGGTAGGCGCGGGATTCACCGTGGGCGCAAGTTTGCTGCGTTGGGCGTACTGAAGAGAATCAGGCCCGTATTTTGGGGCTCATCCTCCAGAGTTAGACTAGGACCCGGCCGCGGAACTTCGGAAGAGCGTTAGGTTCAGGCCGTAGGCAGGCAATCCTGCGGCGGGCTCGTAGCGAAAAATCATCGCGGTTCCGTTTTCACTTCACGGAAGCGCGAGGCGTAGTCTCCCACGAAATCATAGGGGCCGCTGTGGGTTAGCTTGCTTGCGGTATCAAGCCATATCTCGCCGCCGATCTGCCGCCAGCGCAGGCAAAAGGAATAATCCTCGCTCAGATAACTGCCGGTCTCCGGGTCGATGATCGAATCGAACAGCGCATAGAGATTTGAACTCTCCGCATTCCGCCGCACCCCTGATTTCGGCAGGGTGTGTATATGCCGGAAGCGAGTATTGGGATAAGCAGTAATCATTTTCTCGAACGCGGCGCGGCGGATCATCTGAAAACCGCCGCCGACATAAATTGCCGTGGCGAAATCCCCTTCCTGCTTCCGCTCCGCCTCCGGACACAATTTCCCCACATAGGACAGGGCAGCCTCTCGCAGCTTTTCGCCACGCTTGACGCAGCGTTGCGGGATGAGTTCCCAATCGATGAACTTGAGCGGGTACAGCGCTCCGGCAAATTCCTTATCGCACTTCAGCAGCCGCTCGACCTGCTGCGGTTCGAAGCTGATATCGGCATCGACAAACAGCAGATGCGTGGCCGCCGGATTGTCCAAGAACGTCGCAGCCAGCGTGCTGCGCGCCCGTGAGATCAGCGCATCGTAGCCAAGCATCGAGAGCGTCACACCGAACGTAGCCGCTCTCGCGTACTCCATGAGCCGTACCACCGACAACATGTAAGTCTGGGTGACCATGCCGCCAAAGCATGGGGTTGCGATGAAAATCAATGGCTTCGACATCGTCTCTCCCGAATACGGGCTGACCGCTCCGCTCGCAGCCGCTACTGGGTCCGACAAATCCACGGCGGCGCAAGAAACCGCAAGGTGGATGCTAGCACGTCGCCTGGTTGTCGCACCGTGGATTGAGGTTCGCAAGTCGCTGGACCTCAGGACGACAACGCCGCTGAGACACTAGGTGGTTCGTGTGGGTGAAGTGGGCCCTGACGCCAGGGCCCATCCGGAAAGCTACGGCTGAACCGGCTTCGTGCTGCGGATGATCCCTTGTCCGTAGGTGGATATGTACAAGTAGCCTTGGCCGTCCCAGGCCGCTCCCTCGAACTGATGGGCTATGGCTGCGTTGTCAATCCTCTTCCAGGTTGTGCCCAAATCCGTCGACAGGAAAGCGCCGAAACGCGTGGTCACAACCACGGCCGGATCGCCGCTTTGCGGATTGGGATTGAACACCACACGATTCCCGTAGAAGCGAGTCGCATAGTAATACGAATCCTTGGGCTTGTATTCATCTGCCTCCGGAAACAGCAAGTTTGGCCACGGCCGTGGCGGCGGTGGCTGCACGAAGGTGTGAATATGCGTGAAGGCTTGCCCGCCGTCTGTGCTGCGGTACATCAGAATGTTGTCGGTCTTGGGATCATGATCGGCCAGCAAGATAGTTTGAGCATCCTTCGAATCGAAGGCAGCGTAGAAGCGATGAGTGGGGAAATAGATATCCTCGGGCGATACCCGCTGTGTTTTCGGCAATCCGCTGGATTCCGTCCAGGTTTTGCCCCCATCGTGGGTGTAGTAAAGCTTTGAGGGCGTGGTCGAGGTGCCGGTCGCCACTATGATGCTCTTGGCATCGGTCGGCGAGACTGCCACCTGGTAGGGATTGGTGAAGTTCCACCCAACAGAAGTCCAGGTGAGCCCCTTGTCCGTGCTCTTTTCGACTTCTGAAGATGAGCCGTCCGCACCGTTCACGACATAGAGGATTTTCGGGTTGTCAGGGTCAAAAGTGAGTGATTCGGGCGTCAAACCCACCTCGGAGAAGGTGGCGCAACGGTCCGTGGAAACGTACAGCCCCACGTCCGGGTGAGCGATGTAGCAATACCCGGAATTGTCTGGATGCCACCTTGCCTCTCCACCTTCGTAGACGGGCCCGCCAATCCAGGTCTTGCCGCCGTTCGTGGTCGAGGTTGAGTTATTATCCTGCAGCGGTGCCGCCACATCTTTGCCGTCTGGTGAGACCGCCACATCGTAAACCAGGGTGTTGTTCACCTGTAGACTCAGGTAAGTAACACTCCCCGAACTGCAAGTCGGAGTGGACACCAGCCCTTGGTCCGTTAAGACATAACAAGCATCGTCGGACTTTGACTTTCCCTTCACCGGTATGATGTATCTCACATCAACCGTTCCGTAAGCACCGTGAGAAATCGTTGGGTTGGGGTTCCCATCGCCTTTGAAATAGAGAATGTATCCACTTCCATCATCGCCTACGAAAAGCCGGTGTGGAGTCACATTGCTGAACGCGATGGCCTGGGAACCGATCGAGAACAGGCTGCAGTTGATGGCCGTCCACTTCGTCCCGCCGTCAGTGGAGGCGTGCAAGCACTGGTTCCAGACGCTGGCGTCGTCTACGCTGGCATAAATCGTCTGCGTATTGAAAGGATCAACCGTGAGGTCGTGGACGGGACCGGTTCCCGGGTGTCCCACCTTCGTCCAAGAAGAGCCAGAGAGCTGGTAAACGTCTCCATCGGTTGTTCCGGCAAAAGTTGCGCCGGCAGCCGTTACTACGGTTGTCGCGCCATCCGTCAGAGCCAGCGAAACCGTCCACGTGCTGCCGTCATCCGTCGATTGCAGGACACCTTTTCTGCTGGCCAAATATAGTGTCGAGCCAACCAGCGCAAATCGTGTCGACTCGTTACGGTCCACGTTGGTCCATGTCGATCCCGCATCGGTTGACTTGAAAGTCCCACCGAATTCAGTGGACGCCAGAACCACCGAAGGATTGTTCTGATCGAGCCACAAGTTGTTAACGGTCGACGAGATGGTCCCGTCGGGGTTGGTAAGTCCCTGATCAGCCGCCGTCCAGTGTGCTCCGCCGTCGGTCGTACGGTAGATGCCCATCTGCGAAGGCGATTCCTTGGGCGTGTTGCCCCAGCCCCCACCAAGGTACATGACAGACGGATTGTTCTCGACGAGGGCGAAGGCATTCACCTTTCCACTTGCGCCCCCGGCGTCCCGCGGGCCAATCGAAGACCACTTTACCGACATCGCAGGAGCCATGGTGTCAGCAGCCTGAGGCGCCGCACTGACCACGGGAGAGATAAGCAGCGAAGCCACGGCAAATAAGCCAAGTACCAGCGCGGCGCAAGCCACAGCTTTAGCAGGATATGTTTTCATTTTCATGGATAACCTTTCTTACGGAATATGAGTGCGCAGGGGACGGCGACCGTCCCATCATTCAGAGTCTGCCTGAAGCAACCAAGCGTCCGGATGCCCAGGCCACGAGTCTTGGAGGCGGAACGCAGCGCTCTAGCCCTACCAACAGCCGAGCGGAGTATAGCATGGAAACCCGCGCCGTAGGCCCGTTTCTTGGAAGCGTATGTGCAGAAGTTTTCACTCCAGGTGCAAGTTCTTGATCGGATCGGACCGCTGTCAGCCACATCGAGCGCAGGAGTTCTTAACTGGAAACCAGAGACCGGCGGGAGTCGCCGCCTACTCCTTGCTCTTCGCCTGCTCGTAGGGTTTTTGCATGTACTTGCGGGCTTCGTCTAGCGCACCCTGAGTGTTGTCGTTGGTTTGTAGAGCCTGGCGATATTCATTGGTAGCGCGTTCACGCTGACCGGTGACATCGAAGATCTTCCCCAGTTGAACGTGGCTCCAAACCTCGGTCCAGCGAGGATCGCCGTCGCCATCGAGCGCTTCGCGATACGCGTTGGCCGAAGCCTGATAGTTCTTCTGCTGGAAAAACACCTCTGCGATCCGGTAATGGGCCAGCGAGCTGTTCTTGTTCACCTCCAGCGCCTTGTTGAACTCAGAAAGCGCGCCCGCCAAGTCGCCTTGCTGCACCAGGGCTTGCCCGCGCTGGATGCTGGCGCGCAGCTTGACGTCGGTAGAATTCTTCAGGACGTGATTGTCCGGGTCGATCGAAATACGGCGCGGACGGCCAAAGGTCTCCAGCGTAAACGCGGAATCCGTGCCCACGACTTCGATTTTCTTCTCTTCCGTCTTGCCGTCGGTGTCCACCTTCAACTCCACCGGCATGCGAAACAGATCAAGATCCTGGTTGACTTGGCCGACTACGCGAAAGCCCGGCGGCTTCTGGGATGCGCTTGACGGTTTCGAGACGTGACCCAGGCGGTAGACCGTGTACTTGACTTTGAATTCCGGAGCTCCCGTCGAATTGAGCCATTGGGTGAAGAACCAAGTGAGCTTGTCGCCATAGATCCTTTCGGTGATGGTCTGGAAGTCGTCCATGGTAGCCGATTTGCCCGCATACTTGCTGGCAAACTCGCGCATGGCAGCATCGAATTTCTGATCGCCCACGACGTAGCGCAGCATGTGCAGGATCATGGCGCCTTTGTCCGTCGCCAGAGACTGGAATTCCGGGGAGTACATGTCGAGTTTACCGATAGTCGCGAGCGGCACAGTGTCGTAAGCTAGCGCTCCGACCGACATATCTTTCACAGCTTCTTCCAGGCCAGCTTCGCCGGCGGCATGCTCAACGTAAAGGGCCTCCGAATAGCGGGCAAAGCCATCGCTTAACCACCAGTCATCCAGCGAAGCGGGGCTGACTGAGGCACCCCACCACTGGTGAGCGATTGTGTTGGCCGGCAGGCGGTAATTCACTTTCTCCGTGACGGCGCGGCTGGCGATGGCGGCCATCCCCGGCGCCCACGCAGCCGGGACCGTATCATCCGGAATCTCCACCAGCCGCAGCGTGGTGTAAGGCAACGGCCCGAACCGCGTCACGAAGTAGGTGAACTCCTTGACCGCAGTCTCCGCATACAAGGCGCCGAGGTTTTGGTGGATTGGCTTCAGAAAAACGTGCAGATCCAGCCCCGCTTCGTCACTCTTGAATTCCTGGAAAGCGCCCGCCACGATGGTTCCGGGGAAACTGGGTTTGTCGCAAACAAAAGTGAAGGTTTTCGTCGGGAGACCGTCGGCGGATTTCTTGGATGGCGGCGCGTCACTGACGGTTTCAGCGCCGCTGCCAACCACGACCATATGCGCCGGCACAGTGATGCGGATGGTGGAAGTAAAACGGTTGATGCCGTAGGCATTGACAGGAAACCACCGGCCCGCATAAAGCAGCACGCTGGTTTCATCGTCGATGGCGGCCAGCTTGAGGCCCGGTACTGGGCTGTCATCGGCCGATTCGAGCGTGCCCTCGTACTCAAAAACCAGCGCCGCCGACGTGTCTTTCTTGAGCGTACTGGCCAACTGCACCCGCACGGTCGAATCAGCCGACAACCGCTCGGCGGATTGCAATTTACCGGAGTCGTCGGTCACCTTGGTGACTTTCAGCCCGTTGTGCAACTCAAATACGGCCACGTCAATGTCGGTCAACGCAGTGAACTTGACTCGGGCACGTGCCGAGATCTGGTGGGTGTGCGGAATAAGCTCGGCGTCAATCTGGTAGTCGTCAACCCGCAGGTGCGTCTTTTCGGCGGCCCAGCCGGGCAAGGCCACCAATACCAGCAAGCAAAAGATGTAAGACTTAACTACCCGAAAAGGACGCCCGGGATGAAAGGCCATTGAGCGGTATCTCCATGCAGCTTCCTGGAAGCTATGATGAAGATTGTGACGCAAAAGATGCGCGCAGGACAAGAGCGGGGGGTGTTGTCGTGTCTGTTGACCTGCTGGCAGCGTCATCGATAGGTTTTTTCCGAGCGGAGAAGAATGGCAGAGATCGCCACCCGCTTGGTCTTGTGGTCCACGGTAAAGATGATTCGATAAGCTCCAACCCGCTTGCGATAGCGGCCCTTCCATTGAGGTCCCTTGAGCGGCTTTACGTCGCGGCCGAAAGGGTCCTCCTCCATCTCGTCGATTGCCCACTCAAGCCTTGCCTGGCGGTCGCGCGGAAGCTTCTTCAGATCCTTCTCGGCGGCTGCGGAAAGCTCAATGGTCCAACTCATTCTTCACCGCGCGCCAGGCTTTGGAGCGGCCCGCCTTGATCTGGGCTTCGCCCCGGCGCACTTTCGCCGCCTCGGCTTTCGTCAGAACTTCATCGATGTCCACCAGGCGCTTGGGGCGAATCGCGAGGCGCCCGCGCTCGACCGTCATCTCCAAGAAGTCGCCCTCCTGGAGGCGCAAGGCGTCGTAGACGCGTTTTGGAATCACAACCTGTCGCCGCTGACCGATTCGGCTCACACCCGCCTGGGCTGAGGTTCCGTAATTCATACTTTCAGCTTAGCGTACAAACGGAATTTGTCAAGATCGCTGTGGCGTGGCTGGGATGCGGGAAAGCAGTTGCAGGATGATCTTCGCTGCACGCTCTGCAGGCTGCAGACTGCCAGCGCCTGTGCCGCGAAGCGAGTCTCGCACCGCGGCCAAGCCATGGATCATTTCTTCCCGTGGCGGGCCATCGGGCAGAATCTGGCCCAGCTTTGCGACTACATTTTCCGCGGTGAAATCGTGCTGCACCAGTTCCGGAACCACTTCCCTGCCGGCGATCAGGTTCACCATGGCAAAGTGCGGCACCTTCACCCGAGGCCGGCCGAGCCAGTAGGTCAGCGGCGTAACACGATAAACCATCACGAATGGCGTGCCCATCATTGCGGCTTCCACGGTGGCCGTGCCGCTGGCAATGATTCCGGCCCGGGAATGAGCCAGCGCAGGCAGGGCTTCGGGGACAAGACGAATGGAACCAAACCCCATCTCATCGGCGGTTTCGTGGAAGGGCACGACTTCAGTCGTGCCATAAGTGGCCCGCGAAGATGGGGCTTCAGCCCCTGAGGGCTTACCGTCCCTCCCCTGCAGACCACTTGGGAGGCCCGTTCCAGGCGATAATGCACTCTCCAGAAAACTGCGATCCAGGGTAGGAGCTACAGGCATCAAGTATTCGTAAACATCGCCGAGCCGGGCTGCCGATGCAAGAATCCCCGGCAGGTTCTTCTGCACCTCGGTGACGCGGCTGCCCGGCATAAGGGTAATCCAGGATTTGGCCGGATCCAGACCGTGCCCAGCCGCATAATCCGCGCGTGAGACGGTAGGGCGCGGCAGGCTGGCAAGCGGGTGTCCGATGAACGTGGCATCTACGCCGCGGTCGCGATAGAACTTCTCTTCGAAGGGAAAAATCACGAGAGCTTTGTCGATGTACTTGCGCAACAGGCGGACGCGTCCTTGTCGCCAAGCCCAGAACTGCGGGCAAACGTAGTACACGACGGGAATGCCGCGCCTGTGCATTTGCCGCGCCACGCGCCAGTTGAACGACGGCGAATCGATCACGATGGCCAGGTCAGGTCGGCGCTTGTCAGCTTCGGCGATCAGCCTGCGATAGCAACCGTAGATTCTCGGCAGATGGCTGATCACCTCGGTGATGCCGACGACGGCCAGGTTTTTTGTGTCAACGACGGTGTCGCAGCCGGCGGCGCGCATACGCGCCCCTCCAACACCGAAGAATTCGAGCGGCGATGCTTGCGTGGAGACGGCCGCCCCCGGCCGTCCAGCGGAGCGAAGCTCCGCAGATGCGAAGTCCGCAGTTCGATTGCGCAGCGCTTCAATCAGCCCCGCGCCGTACATTTCCCCGGAAGCTTCGCCGGCTGAGATAAGGATTCGCAAGCTGCCATTGTAAAGCGGTGACTGCGTCTCTGGAGCCCGACCCAAAGCAGTGATATTGGGAAGGCAAGCTCACGCAGCTAAGTCTGCCCGCAATCTTCTGAAGTTGCTGCCTTCAGCGGCCATTCGCCAAGGAAAGAGTCGTTTACCCCGCGTTCACGACAACCTCGTGATGCCAGGAAACTCATCAAATCCCGAATCAAAGGTCAGAATTTGCTCGATTCCGTGGCGTTCCATCACCGCAACATGCACCGCATCGCGCGCGGAGAACCGCCGATATCCCAACACGATCTGTTTTGCGCGTTCCACCACGGAACCATCTACTGGAAATACCTCTTCGACGATGCCCAGCACAGCATCGAAGGCAGGTTGGATAGCGTCGCGGCGGTTAATGGCAACATAGCGGTGCAGAATCTCTTGCAGTACCTCGGCATCGGTAACCAAGCGCTGGCGGTCAGCGGTGAGCCTTTCCAGCAGTCGTTGCGCGTCAGTTTTGTGCGGGTGAGGCGCGCCCGCCAGGTACATAGGAATATTAGAGTCAACCAGAATCACGGCTGCTTCCCGTCAGGTACCCTTTTTCGATTTCCGCCAGCATTTGGTCGATGTCGCCTACCGGAAATTGGTGCCGCGCTGCAGCGCGAATGACTTCCAGTTTCTTGTCGATGCTGCGAGTAGGCTCGCGGCGTCGCGCTAACTCCAGCGCCTGCCGGACCCATTCCGCAATCGACATGCGGCGTAGGCGGGCAATCCGCTGAATCTCCCGGTATTCAGGATCTTGCAGGATCACCTGCAGACGCTTAGCCATGCTATGAGTTTAAATGACTCATCATGATGAGTCAAGCACGCTTAGTGTTCGTGCCGATGTTCTTCTTCGTCCGCTGCCATCACGCAGCCGTTGGCCACTTCGCAGGCGATGTGCTCAAACTGGATGGTGGTGTGATCAATGCGAAACTTTTCGTGCAGCCGCTGCTTCACATCGCGCAGAATGCGATCGCTCGCCGACGGTGGAATATCGGCAATCCAAATGTGGCAGGAAAGCGCCGCCGTCTCCGATCCAATGCTCCACACGTGGAGATCGTGAACGTCATTCACCCCCTCGACCTCACGAATGGCATGTTCCACCAGGTCGAGCTTTACCCCGCGCGGCGTGCCTTCCAGCAGAATATTCAGCGTCTCACGCACGATGCCGAAGCCGGACCACAGGATCAGGACGCCAATTCCCACCGAAAGCACTGGGTCAATCCAATATTGCCCGGTCGCCAGAATGGCCCAGCCGCCCACGATGACGGCGGCGGTGGAAACCGTGTCGCCGATTTCGTGCAGAAAGGCGCTACGAATATTGACGTCGTGGCCCGACCGATACAGCAGCACTGCGATGACGCCGTTCATTAGGACTCCGGCGGCCGCGACGCTCATCATCGTCTGCGCGTGAACGTGCTCCGGATTTTGCAGCCGCCGAAAAGCCTCGTAGAAGATCAAGAAAGATACCGCCACCAGCGAAGCTGCATTTACGAACGCCGCCAGAACCCCCGCCCGGTGCCATCCGTACGTTTTGGTTGCGCTGGGAGGTCGCGTCTCCAGATACACCGCCGCCAGAGAGAGCAGCAACGCGAGCAGATCAGAAAGATTGTGGCCGGCCTCGGAAAGCAGCGCCAGCGAATGGGCGCGAATGCCCGCTACCACCAGCAGCACAATGTAAGCCACAGTCAGGGCCAGCGAAATGCGCAGGACTTTCGAGGTCGGGCTGCCTGCGCCATGGCCGTGCATGTGCATCTCGATTCAGTTTACGGGCAGCCGGTGCAGCGTTCAAGGCGACTCCGGTAACGTGGAGGGATTATGGAGGCCGGGCGTCCCTTCCGCAAGCTCAAAGCAGGCTCCCACCCAGCCATTGTTCCGATCAACTACAATTCCCAATCATGCAGACCGCGGAAGTTGTCATCGTTGGTGGCGGCATTGTCGGCTCCAGCATTGCCTATCACCTCACTGCTGCCGGATGCAAGGACGTTCTCGTTGTGGAGCGGGAAAGCGCCCAGGGCAAGGGATCGACCGGCAAAAGCATGGGCGGCGTGCGCGCGCAGTTTGCTACACCGGTCAACATCCAGATGTCGCTCTACTCCATTCCTTTCTATGCCAGCTTCGACGAGCGCCTCGGTTACCCTGCCGGCTACCGGCCGCAGGGTTATTTGTTCTGCGCCACGAATGAAAAGCACCTGGCATATCTGCGCACGAATTACCAGAGGCAGGTCGCCTTGGGACTGAAAGACGTGCGGCTCGTCCGCGCCGACGAGATTCGCAGCCTGTTCCCGCAGTTGCGCTCGGACGACATCGTCGGCGGCAGCTTCTGCCCGACTGACGGTTTCGTCGATCCCTACAGCGCCATGACGGGTTTCATGAGCTGGACTATCGATCACGGAGCCAAACTCTGGAAGCACGCCGAAGTCACCGGCATTCGTCACGACGCTCGCGGCGTTTGGGAGATCGAAACTTCGCGAGGAACAATCGCCTCGCGCAAAGTTGTCAACGCTGCCGGTCCGTGGGCGGCTGGCGTCGCCAAGATGGCCGGCATCAATCTGCCAGTCGAGCCACTTCGCCGCATGTTGGTGCCCACCGAGCCTTTCGACCAGTTTCCTCACACCGCGCCCATGATCATCGACATGTCGAACGGATTTCACTTCCGCCCGGAAGCCTTGGGATTTCTGCTGGCCTGGAATGACCCCGAGGAAACGCCGGGATACAAGATGGATTTCCAGCCGAGCTTTATCGAGAAAATTCTGACACGCGCCGCTGATCGTGTGCCTATGTTCGAAAACCTGGCGGTGAATCCCAAGAAGGCTTGGGCTGGGCTGTATGAGATGACGCCGGACCACCATCCCATACTCGGCGAAGCGCCGGGCATGCCGGGATTTTTTCTGGCCAACGGATTCAGTGGCCACGGCGTGATGCACGCTCCCGCCACGGGCAAAATTTTGTCGGACCTCATCTTGACGGGAAAATGCGATTTGATCGATCCGTCTTTGCTCAGCTTGTCCCGCTTTGCGGAAGGCAGAATGATCGAAGAAACAGCCGTGCTGTGAGATTTCGCAAAGATCGCTAGTAGGATTCCTTGGCGAGCTTTGCGCCGTTTTCTTTGCGGGCTTTGCGGTTAAAGATTTTCCAGGTTCCCATGGTCCTCAAGAATGCTCTCGCGACAGCCATCGACCGGCTAACCGCCGCCCGCATCGGCTCCCCGCGCATGAACGCTGAACTGCTGCTCATGTTCGTTCTCGGCTGCGACCGCGCTTATTTGTTCTCGCATCCGGAACGCGAACTGGCGCGCGACGAGGAGGCCCGCTACGAGGAAGCCATCGCGCAACGCGCCACCGGCATTCCGGCGCAGTACGTCACCGGACATCAGGAGTTCTGGGGGCTGGATTTCATCGTCTCTCCCGCCGTTCTGATTCCCCGCCCGGAGACCGAACACGTGATCGAAACCGTGCTGAGTTTAGCCCGCCGAGAATCGACTAACCCAGGTCTCGAAAACCGCGGGACCCTTCGACAGGCTCAGGGCGAGCTCTGGGGCACCCGCCCGCCCGGACAGCCGGGGGCGGCTGTCCCCACGCGCCTCATCGACGTCGGCACCGGCTCCGGCTGCATCGCCATCGCGCTCGCGAAAGAGCTGCCCCTGGCGGAAATCCATGCGGTTGATATTTCTTCTGCCGCGCTTGAGATCGCGCGCGCCAACGCCGCGCGTCATCAGTTCGAAACTCGCATCAGCTTTCGCCAAGGTGACCTGCTTGCTGGCTTTCCAGCGAATCATTTTGACCTGGTCGTTTCCAACCCTCCTTATGTGGGCGAATCGGAAGAACATCAGGTTCAGTTGGAAGTCAGGAAATTCGAACCTCGAAATGCCGTTTTCGCCGGCCACACCGGACTGGAGGCGATCGAGCGGCTGGTGCCGCAAGCGGCCGCGGCGCTAAAGCCCGGCGGCTGGCTCGTCATGGAAATCAGCGGAACCATCGCGGAAGGAGTGGAGCACCTTCTACAGGACTGGGATCAGGTGCGGACGATCAACGACCTGCAAGGCATTCCGCGCGTGGCCGCGGCACAAAGATTGATGTAGGCGCGAGCGTCCCGCTCGTGCAGGTGTGAAGAATCTTCAGCCATGCCCATGTGGCGACGGCCGCCCCCGGCCGTCGAGCGGAGCGAAGCTCCGGAGAAGATTCCGATGTAGCCGCAAGCGGATCACCGAATGGTGAACTCAGGCGACCCCACCCGCGCAAGTCTGCGTCCCAGCCGCGTTCTTTCCTTGTAAGGCTGAGCAGGCGTATCAAGGTTTGTTCCGGGAGGAAAACATGCAGACAAAAGGACTTTTGCTCATCGCAGTTCTTTGCGTTGCGGGTACGGCGCTGGGGCAGGACCGCACGTCCATGGCTGCGCCCAACACGGTTTACGTCGGCGCTGATGGAAAATTCGAGGCCAATCCCGACACGGCGGTCATCCAGTTCAACATTGCCGCACAGGAAACGACGGCGCACGCAGCCTATGATCGCGCTTCGAAAGCGGCCGAGCAGGTGCGCGACACCCTGCGCTCCAATGGCATCGACCCTAAGACCGCGGAAATCGGCTACTACTCCATTGCGCCAGTGCAGGAATACCGCAACAATCACGAAAAAGTGGTGGGCTACCGCGTGAGTTCCAGCACGACCCTGAAGCTGAAGGATTTTTCCAAAATCGCACCCATCGTGCAGCAGTTAGCCGACGCCGACATTACTGACAACAACTCCATCAGTTATACGCTTGATGACATCGACGCAGCCAAAAGTAAAGCCGTGCAGGACGCATACCGAAGGGCGCGGCATTCGGCCGAGGCGGTTGCTTCCGCTGGCGGACGCACACTCGGAGAATTGTCGTCAGCCACGGTTGATGTTGCGGAGAACATCCGCGTGTTTCCCTTGGCCCAACCGATGGCAAGAATGACCGCAATGCAAGCCGCTCCGGCGCCGACACAAGAGTTCTCTCCGCAGACGGTCTCGGTCACGGCGCATGTGAATGCCGTTTTCACGTTGAAGTGACTGCGGCAGGCTGTCCGAGGAGGCATATGGCAGGGTACGGGCTGGGATGGTCCGGATCCAGCTCGCGCTACGGATTCTCACTATTCGAACACCCCCTCGATCTTTGCCAATAGAGAATCCGCGGAGAACGGCTTGGGCAAATATTGTGTTCCGCCATCACGAGGTTGCTGTCGCGTAATCACATTCTCCGCATAGCCAGAAATGAAGATGACCTTCAGTTCGGGATCGACTGCTCGCACCTCTCTGGCGAGTTCACGCCCGTCTTTTCCGGGCAGAACGACGTCAGTCAGCAGCACGTCAATAATCTTGCGATAACGCCGAAACAGCCCCATAGCTTCTGCGGCATCCCGTGCTTTCAGCACCCGGTGCCCTGCTGATTCCATGACTCCGCTGGCCATCTCCCTCAAAAAACCTTCGTCTTCGACGAACAATACAACGATTGGTCTGGTTCGTCGTAGCGGAAGAGGATAGTGAGCCGCCACGTCCGCCGCTCTCTCTGAAACCCAAGTCGAGTTCATCGTCCGCCTTTCGACACCGCAGAGTGCAACCGAGTCTCCACTTGGGAATTGGCCCACCGCAACGAGAAAGAGCTTATGGTTCCACAAGTTACGCACCGCCAGAAATGGCCGATAGGGATTCGCAGAAATATGCGATCAGGCGCATTAGCGATTCCGGGAAAAATGCAGCTAAGAACGGGAATGGCGTCCCAAACAGGGCAACCAGAGGATTTCTTCCAAGTTAGTGGACCCTTCGCAAAACCGTCTCTCGGGGATCCACTACGACCTTTCGTGTACCGACCGGAGCTGAGAAATGAAAAGTGGTTTCCGGACCGTCAGCAAAAACCCGGCCCAGAAATATCAGCCTTCCCGAAACCGAGGCGTAGAGTGGAACTGAGGTGACCAGGTCGCCGGGTGCATCCTTCTGCAGAAGGGTACCGCTGACCGAAGTCACGTTCGTCTGGTCAGCGAACTTCACCTGCTTCAGTTCATAGCTCGGAATCGCAGTCCCATCGATCCACCCCTGATAGAACCAGTCAAGAGATTTCCGCCCCTCATATCTCATTGCAGGCGGCAGTTCTTCCTCAAACATTGCCATCAGTTCCTGGGTGGTAATGGATTTCCCCTGGTATCGGTCTCGCAGCTTATGCAACACTCGCAAGAAAGGTTCTTCGCTCTGATCTGACGCCAAACCTTGTTTTTTTTCTGCGTCGAGCAGCATGTAGCGCAACATGTGGAACAGCCAGGTTCCACGTCCGTAACTGATGGCCGCGTATCCGGAAGGAAACTCTGAGTTCGATAGTCGTGTTCCTAACGTGACCGGTCCGTCTTCCAGCAACAAACGGGTCTTGTTTTTCTGCAATAAATCATCGCGGTACTTTTCCATGATGAGGTGAAATTGGGCCGGATCTTTGGATTGCAAATACATCAGAGCGCTGTAGTTGGCCAGCGCTTCCACCCACCACTCGTCGCGATAGGTAGCCGAATCCACCAGTTGGCCCCACCACTGGTGGGCGGTTTCATGGGCAGTCACCAGCTTTCGTATGATCAGCTTGTCGAGCTCTGTTCCGGCCAGTCGAGACAAATCCTCCGCGGACAAGAAGGCCACACTCGATAAGTAGATCAAGCCCGGCCATGCCTGACTTTCCTTCCCCGGCATCTGAGTCAGGATGAGAGTGTCGGCAGGATACGGGCCGAAATGCTGCGAAAAGAAACTGAGCGCGTCGGCCGAGGCGTCCGCCACGTTCTGAGCGTTCCGTGCGGGAGACGGCGCGACCGGAGTAGTCGAAAGCTCTCTCGACGCAACCGGCGATCCACCCTGCCTGGGGTTCAGCCCCGCGCGGTCTGGCATCACCAGTTCTGGTTGCTTCTGCGGAAGGCCGGCCTCCACAACCAAAGTTGCGTAGGCTTCCACCGTCACACTGCCAGCCTGCGCAACCGCACGCTGGTATTTTCCAAGATTGAATCCAGCCACCGGAATGGGACGCCCAGAGACCCACCGGCTCATTCGATCGCCAGCACGTTCAAGCGGTGCCACCTCGCTGGCCGAGTCAGGTTTATCTACTCGCTTCCCGGTTGCTACCAGCGTCCAACCCGGAGGATATTCAAACTGCAAGTCGAAGTCGGCCATCGCGAACCCCGCACTGGGGTACCAGGTGCCGCGAGAGCCAACGGACAACAGCCCAGGTCCCGCTTCTGCAATTACGTCGCCGGAATATGTGAACCGGAAGTCGATCGTCTGTCCGTTTCGCGAAGGCTGGGGCAAAATCACAGCCACCAGGTCGTTGCCGCGCCGCGCGCGCTCCGTCCCTTCAAGCGACGGGTTATGAATGAATTGCACCTTTTGACCGTCGGCCTCCACCGACGAAATCTGCAGCGACCGGGAAAGCTCGAACAAAAGCGCTCGCTGTCCGTCACGCTGCAGCTTGAGGTGCATGCGCGTTTCGGCTTCGAGGCGCGTCGGCGGGGTAATTCTCGCGCGTATCTTGTAATCCGTGACCCGAGCTGTCTCAAATGGTGTATGCGGAACAAGCTCCCCCGAGTCCGCTTTGCGGCTAGCGCCGTTTGACACAGAAAAAGATGTCCATAAATCGTAATAGTCTGTTCCTTCGGCCGTTCTCGACTGCCCGGCCCAGACCTGTTCAGGAGCCTCGGAATCAAACCCAACATCAAAGAATCCTAACTTCCTGCCCTGCACTCGGACGTGCAGCAACTGGTCACGGACTTCATCGGAAGCAGGTGGAGCACTTGATTTGTCCATCGGTCCGGTCGCCGGCAGATCACGGCTGTAGGTCAGCAGCAGCCGCAGTGCGTCAGCCTCGGCAAACGCACGGCTCATATCGTTCCACCGCAAAACGAAGTCCGCGCCTCCCGCCGCCGGTTTGAGGTAAGGCTGCAATTCTGCGTAGGTGTCGTCGTTGAAGCGAAGGTAGGCTGTGGTGAACGCTTCTTCAAGAATGGCTCCGCCAGTAAACAGCGCCATCGAAGCGCGTTCGGTCCGATTGGGCGGGGACAACAGAATTTCTCCTTCACCCTCGAAAAACGCTCCGCTCACGTGCCCGTCCACGTCTTGGGTAAGAGCAATGGTGCCGTCGTCCAGGGTAAGGTGCACGGCGGCGCGGTCCAGCGTCACGTCGCGAACGCGATAGACCCTTGACGCATCGAGTCCTACGCTCTTCAGCTTGAGGTAAATGTCCTCTGCGGAGGCTGGCTGGGTTGGCGCACTCTGGCGGATGCCGACAGTGCCCGGCTGACCGGCGTCCTGCCCGGCAGCCAGATTCGGCGCACCTCGAACAATCATCAGTACAGCTGCCAAAACGGCCATTCGCCGCGCCACGCTAATTACCTTTGTCACCTGTGCCACACACTCCCCAGTCTCTTAGAATGCGCCTTAGTGCGAGCCACTGTCACCATATTAGTGTCTTTCTGTTTGGCCGCTGTCTGCCCAGGCGTTGTGTTGGCCGAGGTCATCCATTTGAAAAATGGCCGCACCATCTGGGCTGATCAGGTCCGCGAAAAAGGCAGCCGGGTTGAATACGATGTCGGCGACAACACCTTCGCCGTCCCCAAAGACATGGTCGAGCGAATTGAAACCGGCGTTCCCCAAGCTGCGCCCTCCCAGGGCTCAAACGTCAATGATCTGCATGATCTGCCGGCGCTTCCCGCACAGGACTTGAACTACGATGCGGCGCTGATCCAGAAGGTGGTCCGCGATGACAAAGTCGATGAGGACGCTCTCTCAGCCCTGGAACAAGCCGGCAACAGCCGAGAAGCGGCTGCCGGATATTTCATCGCCGGCAAATTTGAATTCGAGCACGGCAACTTCGCCAAAGCACGCACTCACCTCGAAGCCGCCTTGCGTTTCGATCCTGACAACCCAACCCTGCTCAACTACTACTCATCGCTTCTGGTGCGAACCGGAAATGCAACCCAGGCCTTGACTTATGCTGAGCGCGCGGCACGCAATGCTCCCGATTCTCCCGATGCGCTCACGGTGCTCGGCTACGTCCAGTTTTCCGCTGGCCACACGAAAGATGCGATCCAAACTTGGAAGCATTCTCTCGAGCTGCGGCCCGATCCGCTGGTCGAGCAATACCTGAAGCGGGCAGAACACGAATCTGCCGCCGAAGCCAATTTTTCAGAGAAAGAGAGTGGCCATTTTGTATTGAAGTTCGAAGGCCAGCAGACTTCCGAAGCCCTGCGCCAACAACTGCTGCAAACCCTGGAATCTGACTACGACGATCTGGTGCGGGATTTTGGCATTGCTCCTCGCGACAGCATCGCTGTCACTCTCTACACCAACCAGGCCTTCTTTGACGTCACCCAGGCGCCTTCCTGGACGGGCGCTGTCAACGATGGCAAACTCCGCATTCCCATCCATGGGGTTGATTCTGTAACCCCGGAGTTGGCCCGAGTCCTGAAACATGAGTTGGCGCATTCCTTCATCAATCAGCTTTCCGCAGGACGTTGTCCGCAGTGGCTGAACGAGGGTATCGCGCAGGCGCTCGAACCGAAGCAGGTGGTCAATGGCAGGCTGCTGGCCACCATGTTCCGCGCTCAGCAGGAAATCCCGCTGAATGCTCTGGAAGGCAGTTTCATGGGCATGTCGACCGCACAAGCCGCCGTTGCCTACGACGAGTCATTGGCGGCTGTGCAGTATATCAACGACACCAATGGCATGAGCGATCTGCAGCGCGTCCTGCAGCGACTGAGCGAGGGAAGCTCAACCGAAGCCGCGCTCCGTGCCGTCATCCACTCCGACTACGGCCAGTTAGAAACCGACCTCGGCAAGTACCTCAACGACAAGTACGCGAATTAGGTGCGACCGTTCTATTTGACTGCCTTGTTGATCGCGGCAGCGTATTTCTTGGCAAGGCCGTTGCCTACAAAGTCATCGTAGATCCACATAAACCCGCCGAGAATGCCGCATTCCTTGTGCCAGCCGTGCATGATCGTGTACACCTGGCTCGGCGTGTCGTTCTTGTCCCATAGGCCCGGGAAAACAGGCACCTTTCCAAAGTCCCAGCCCGAGCACGGATTGTTTCCTTGACCGCCTGCATAGGCCTGAAGGTGTACTCCATCCACTGTGCCCGGGCGCTTCTTGTTGATTCCTGAAACCACACTCTGCCAATAGCTCGCATTCGTGTAAGGATCGGGCAAAACGTGGTAGCCGAGCTTGCCCACCATGACCCCAAACTTCACCGTCGTTGGGAGGTTGTAGCTGTTTTCGTCGTCGAAATCGAGCGCATCCAGCGCCGGAATTGCCTTCTTCAAAGCCTTAAAATCTTTGTAAAGAATGCTCTTCGGGCCAACGCCTTGCGCCTCGACCAAAGCAGTGATGTTCTCCCAGTCTCCATAGTTTGAGGAACCGATGCTGAAGGTGACTCGCTTAACAATTCCTGCCTTCTTTAGAGTAGCCATATCCGCGGCAAATTTCGGATAAGTCTTATTGCCCACATAGACGCCGTTCGAGGTCAACGGAAATTCGCCGTTGAAGTTCAAGTCGCCTTGGCTATTGACTTCAACGCTCCAGACGATGGCTTCGGAAAAACCAGAGTGTTCTATCTCAGCAATGTTTTTCGGGACATTGAAATTCGCAGTCTTATAAAATGGGCCTCCGCCAAAGATTCCCGTGTATCCTCTGTAAGCCGACGCCATGAGCTGGTCCGATGCGGTCTGAGCCGGAGCTACCAACGCCAGAATCAGGAGGCAGGTTACAAGCTGAAGCATCAAGAACGCGAGAATCCGGATTCCTTGGGAAAATCTGGGCAACAATCGAGTCATTTGAGTTTCCTTTGATGTGAATTGGCATGTGTTACTGACGAGCCGTTGATGGAGTGACATATAAGGCTGCGGAAAAATGCGGGCGTGTACGGATTTTGGGTGGCGCAGCGCTTCAGCGCTGCGTATAAGTTCTTTGTTCTTCTCACGCGCCTTAGCGCCTGGGGTACTTCGTTCCGCGCCCCGACCACTTTTTCCCGCAGCCTTCTATGGGACTTGGCAGGTTTCGCAGGCGTGCTTGGCATGACTCCCCCAACTGGCAGCTTCCAAGTATCCCCCTTCGATGGGCACGAGTCAACCGCGCAATCGGGCGCTCAGCGTACGTTTGCGCCGTCTGTTCGCCCCCTCAGCCGCTAGAACTGTCCCGTTTGCAGGTGGGGAGACGTCAACCACGACGACACGGGGCAGCCGAGCCATGCCAGAAAAATATCAGAAAGGATGGGGTCTAGCGGACAAAGGGTGTCGATTTTTCGTTTGGCGTAACCTGCAGATTCCCATTCCGGGCGAAAAGGACCCGGGAACGTCCCGTCTGGAAGCTGTGAAGAAATAGGTTTTTGCTTCGCAGTTTTGTGGAAGATCTGCGATCACGTTGTTTGCGCGGCGTTATGAGTTGCTCGTGAGTAGAACATCTTGCTTGCTGTACGTGAGGGAGTTCGGG